>Ga0256843_1002577_pt1 | contig 13122 bp, 11 predicted proteins | sample AlvinellametaG_FD_191572 | JGI IMG/M metagenome (GOLD analysis project Ga0256843, IMG submission 191572) | Pompeii worm associated microbial communities from hydrothermal vent at the East Pacific Rise, Pacific Ocean - Alvinella | ecosystem: Host-associated > Annelida > Integument > Unclassified ... | reverse complement strand
TTGAGAAATATCAATAGTTTTTTTATCCTTTTTGAACTTTTCAAGATTTCTTGCAGATTTTTTTAAATTACTTTTTAAGACTTCAAGTTGAGAGTCAATAAAGTTCAAAATTTTTGTAGCTTCCTCGGTTCTTCTTTTAATATTTTCATCAATATAGATCTTGGCAAGTGTATTAATAAAATCTTTAGCTCTTAAAGCACTTTCATCTTCTATAGAAATAGATAAAATATTAGCCTTCTTATTAATAGGAGTAGCTTTTAAAACAGAATTAATGATTTCGTTAGAATAATACTCAGGTTTATAAACTATAAAATTATATTCTCTAAAAAAAAACCTATTATGTCTTTTAGAAATAAAAATATTAAAATATTTATTTTTAATTCTTTTATTGAAGCTTTTTATCTCATTAAAAATTATGATTTTATCATTTATTTTTATAGAAGCTAGTAATCTAAAATTATTATTATCTATTGGTTTTAATTTAAACTTGATTTTATAACCTTTAGTGATATTTATATCAAATGGCGAATTTTTATATAACTCTATCTTTTTATAAAATGAATTAATTCCCCAAATATGCTTATTTAAATTAATTTTTTTAATAGCTTTAGAAACAAGAAGTCTAGATTTAATTATTGCTATCTCCGTATCTAAGGAATGAGAACTCATATCTCCCATAAAAGCGCTCTCAAGTACATCATTAGTACTCATTTTTTGACTAGAACCTATCTGGATAGAGGCTTTTGCTTGATAAATATTAGGCTTATAATAAGCAAAAATAACTCCTAGCATTGTGACTAGTATAGTTATAAAAACTATACCCCATTTATATTTTTTAAGAGTTAGAAGAATTTCTTTTAAATCAATTTCATCTTCTTCTACTACGTTATCTCTTCTTTCCATCCAAATCCCTTAAAATAGATCCAAAACTCTATCTATATTTTCTTTTATATATTTATCACCTACTCTATTTCTATTATAGAAATATTTACTATGTTCAATATCAAATTTTGGATTATCACCATTTCCTGGAAGAATTTTGTTAGAGCCATCTTTTCTAGCAATAGTTGATCTTACACCATGTTCAAAAGCTTTATCTCCTTCTAATTGTATATATCTCCAACTAGTTTTTGATTTCTTACTATCTAATGGCAACTCAAAATAGATACCAACATATTTATTAGACTCTTCGTTCCAGCCAAAATATTTTTGATCTTTTTGAGGTTTTGTTTGTAGATATTTTAGAGAAACTGCTACATCACCAAAATATTTTCTTAGCTCAAATGAACCACCTATATCTTGATTCCAATACTCTCCACCTTCTAAAGAGAGTTGTAAATCTAGAGGATAATAATTATATGTATATTTTGCAAGAATAATCTTTTTGTCATCTTGCCAATCTGGATGCTTATATTCACCAAAATGTTTGAAGTAGCCTAGCTTTAAATTAAAATAATGCTCCTTATAGTTATAACTTAACTGATCGACTATTCCAAAATATTCATATCTATATAAACCACCACTAATAGTATTCAAAAAGCCATTTTTTTGAGTGCTATAATGTAGCATAGCAGAATACAGTCCGCCTTTATCATACAGATATCCAAAAACTCCAAACTCATCAGGATCAAAATCTTTACTATGTGTTAAATGACTATTATATTTAAAGCTAAAATCTAATCCCTTAGCTAAATTCATTTTAACAGTAGTCCCAAATAGTAATTGATAATCTAAAACCCCAACCTCTGTTCCTACCATAGTCTTTAAAATAGGAGCAAATTCTATATGAGTTCTAAACCTTTCACTCAAAACACCACAAGCTATGGCATTTCCTTTTATATCATCCGTTTCACTATTAATTGATAGAATAAATTTCTCAAGATTTTCTGAGGTAGGCTTTTTTATCCAATTTAGAAAAAATTTAGGATTCATAGAGATAGACTCTATTACTAATTGGGATTTTTTCCTTTTTAATATTAGTCTATCAAAGCTATTTGTGTATGGAATGGTCTCTTTCAAAACTTTAGCAAAAGCATCAATATCATTATGTCTGTAAATTGGGTTATCATATTCTATAATTAATATATTATCTAAATAAGATATCTTTATATCTTTTAGCCCTGCACGCTCTAGAGAACAGACTAAATTCTGGAAATTTCTATCATCAGCTTTTATTAGATTAATTGGAGTTGGCGTTTTTATCTTATTTAATCTTTTACCTTCAGGAAAGAAGCTAAAACCAACTTGAAAGGATAAATCATTATCATTTGATAAGTTAGAAGCTATGGTAGCAACAAGTTGCAGTCTATTATCAAAAAGTTTAGGAGTTTGAACTCTTATTCCTGCATGTTTTTCTTTACCATCATATTCAGCCATAAGAGATAAAAAAGAGAATGGCTGAAATTCAATACCTCCGAAAACTCCATCCATTCTTTTAGCTCTAGATGAATTATTATAGCCATACCCTAGACTTGCTCTAAAATCTCCTAGCTTTTGATCAGCTACAATATAATAGTTTTCATATAAGTTAGCTTTGGAGCCAAAATCCTGGACACCAATTGCTATATTTGGCATCCATGAATACAATTTAGGTAATTTAAACTTTGCATTAGCGGAGAGGTCTCTAGCATAGTTTGGTTGTTCTTTTAGTCTTCCTTGAATCTCCAAATTTTTAAAAAGTCCAACAGCAAAAATATAATCATCCGTAAAGTTAGTAAATTCAGAATAATCATAATTTAGAAGATGATAATCTACTTGATTATTCCAAACAAAACTTATCTCTCCCTCTTCCATTACTTGAGCATTAGGAGTATTTATTAATCCTGTGAACCCTTGAAAAGATATTGAATTAAACATACTACTTGAGGCTAGAAGCTTAGAAGAGAGAATTAAACCTGTCAGCAGATAGTAGTGATATCTACCCATATTTAACCTCTCTTAGTTGAGTTTTTTAAATTGTCTTATCTAGAGATTATTCTCCTCCAGTTTGCTCTCCTGGCTGTGGAACCGGTGGAAGTTCAGGTATAGACTCCTCCGTAATATCTAAATGAGATTTTGCTACATCAATAGCTACATCTTGTACTATTTCAGGCTTTTCTGATGCTAATTTAGCGATATCTTGTTCTAGAATTTGAATATCGACACTAGAAAGGTTACTTGCAGAATCTAAGTCAAGCTCTTTTAGCACCTCTGAAATTGTTGCTTCATCTGGAATAGTAATTATATCATCATTAGGATCAGTATCAAGACTTAATAATAGAAGAGCACTTTTTACTGCATCATCTTCATTTGTCACAATATCTTTTATAAAGATATTATAATTTCTTCTTTCAACTTGTTCTTGAGAAGCAGTCGCTAAAACTAGATTCCCTAACTTAAAAGTTACACTAGAACCATAAGGACATGTTCCAAATATTCCACCATCTTTAGTCTTACCAGTTACACTTCCACACTCAAAATCTACTCCATCAACTGGTGAATCGATGAATCTTCCATTATATCCATCAAGAGAAGAGCTACTACCTTCATTACTACAACCATTTAAAAATAAAAAACTACTAACGACTATACCAACAAGTAATGTACTTTTCATATATTTATCCTTTAATTTTGATTTTAATCCGCTAAATTTTTTACCAATAAATAAGGTGCTACTGCCCCATTTATAAGCCCTATTAATCCTGATAGATTATCAGCTGTAACTTTTATCTTTTTCCAGCCATTTGGTGGCACATAGATGATATCATTTGCCCTAACCATTAGATTACTTATTTTCATTAAATCAAAATCTGTAAGATTTACACTTCTCATGCTCATTTTACCATTGGGTTTTCTGCTAACAATAATAATCTTATCTCTAATAGCATTATTAGTTAAACCTCCAGACATAGCAATTGCTTCTAAAATTGTCATCTGCTCCTTATCTAGCTTAAGTGCACCCTTTTTGTTGACCTCTCCTAAAATATAAATTCTTTTATTTAGTACTTCTACATTAAAAGATGGCTTTTTTAAATATTTTCTATATAATCGTTTCAATTTTAGAGCAGCTTGAGTTTGAGTTAATCCTGCTAAATGAACTTTCTCTACTAGTGGAAGAAGTATATCTCCTTTACTATCTACTAAAATACCTTTATTGCTCATCTCAATAGGAATAACATCAGGATATTTATAAGCAGTAATTGCTACTCTATCATGAGGCTGGATTTTGTACTCATATTTAACATTTACCTCTTTTTCTTCTGCTATAACAGGTTCTTGAGTTTTCATAAGAGTATAATTATTGCTAGCACAACCTGTTAACAACATAATTACAGAGATATAAAATAACCTTCTATAATTTACATTAAATCTAATCATTCTGTTAAAAAGTACCTTTTTTCTCAATTTTTAATAAATATAAGCATTAGTTTAAATACTTATATCCAATAATTATTCTATTTGTCTATAAGAGGATGATAGCATATAACACTTTAAATCTTAATTAATTATTTTCTCAGTTAATATTTAGATTAAATATCTTAATATTTTTTTAGGTTTAATAAATTACACTAACACATTTAAAAACAAAAGCTTACCTTAATCTTTTTTAGCTATAATTTATCCCCTTTTCTATCTCTATAGAAAAAATATTTAGAAAAAGGATAAAAGTATGCCTAAGATGAAGAGTGTTAGAGGCGCTGCTAAGAGATTCAAGGTCAAAAAGAGTGGCAAGATTAAAAGAGGTACAGCTTTTAGAAGCCATATTTTGACAAAAGTAGATGGTAAGCATCATAGAAAAATGAGAGCTCCAAAATATGTATCAAAAGTTGATGCACAAAATATCAAAGAGATGATAGCTTAATCTTTAAGTTGCAACATTTCCCCAGATTTTGGGCAAGTTTGAGCCAAAGCTCAACACCGAAATTCAAAGCAAAAATTTACGGTAAAGGAAAAAAATGAGAGTAAAAAATGGTATGACAAGACATCGCCGACATAAAAAGCTATTAAAGCAGGCGAGAGGTTTTTACAGCGGAAGAAGAAAACACTTCAGAAAAGCAAAAGAGCAACTTGAAAGAAGTTTGGTTTATGCTTATAGAGATAGAAGACAGAGAAAAAGAGACTTTAGAAAGCTCTGGATTATTAGAATCAATGCAGGTGCTAGATTAAACGATATTAATTATTCTAGGTTTATACATGGTTTGAAACTTGCTGGTGTGGAGCTAGATAGAAAAATCTTAGCAAATATGGCAATGTGCGAACCTGAAAACTTCAAAGCTTTAGTTGATATTGCAAAAGAGGCTTTGGCTAAATAATTTAAACTTTTAATCAAAAGAGGAGCTTAAGACTTAAGCTCCTCTTCCTTTTTGCTGTTTAGTTATTCTTCTAAATCTCTTTGAATTTTAAAAATACATTTTGAGATTTCTAGTTCTCTTTTTTCCAACTCTTTTGTATAGCTTTCTAAGTCATCTAGATAAATTTCTAAGTTTTTTGAGTGAAGCTCTTCCATTTTTTGATAGATATCTTTATATTTTTTGCTACCGCCTTTGACTTTAAACTCTAAAAGCTCATTAATTATCTCATTCAAAAGTGTAGAAGCAACAAGAGACTCTCTCTCTCTCATAACTTTAATGATTTTAGATTTTGCTTTTTGGTGTATTTGATAGATTTTGATTCTAGTATCAAGCTCCTCAAGAAGTTTACTTTTTGTGTTATCTTTATATTTTACTATAAGTCCTGAACGATTATCAATATAAAACTCCTCTAATTCATACTTAATCTCACTCAAAATATCAAACATCTCAAAGAGCAACTCCTCAGAAATTTTACCTACAAAATAGCCTTTGACTACTTTTAGATAAAATCTATCAATCTTACTCACCTCATCAGCCCACTCTTGATAAATTTTATCTCCAAAGTCATCCAAATATCCATCTTTTAAACTCTGTAAAAGGATAGTTTTACTACTTACAAAAAACTTCTCATCTTCTTTTTGCAGACTCTTAAAAGCTTCAAAAAGCCTCTTAAAGAATGCCTCTTCTTTTGAGTAGTTCTTAATCTTTTTTATCTGCTCATCATAAAGTCTGACAATCTTTGTCGCACTAAAGTAAAAATCTATTTTTCTACTTGATAGTCTCTGGTCATCCCAGATAGAAAAAGAGCTATCTACATCTTCTAAATACTCTAGAGCCTCTGATTTCATAAAAAAGAGTCTCTCTTTTAGATTCGTCAAAGAAAAATCAAACTTAGGAAGAAGATAGAGCTTGAGAGCTTCTAGTTCTTTGCTTCTTACCTGTAATCTTTTTAACTCTTTGTAGAGTCTATTTGATGTTGAGAGAGTTTTACTATTTAGTTTCATTTGACGATTGATTATCTCATTTGTATCATCGATAAAAGTTATTAAATTTTGAAAATCATCGATGCTAGAGTTGCTCACCCACTCTCTACTTCCAAAGTGTAAACTGTGTATTTTATCTTCGATAAATAGAGCCAGCTCTACAGCTTCTGGGAGAGTGAGAATCTGTTGAGCAAATTTAATCTTAATCCCTTTCTCTTCGGCATAAGAGATTAATTCATCAATGCTAATATTAAATTTTTTGGCAATAGTCTGAGCTAACACCTTATCACCATCTTTTGTTATTGTTTCAAGCTTAATCAAGTTTGACTCCTCTTTTGATTTATTTATAGATTATAAATTGTATCTTAAATAGTTTTAAGGATTATTACTTTTTTGAATCTAAAAATAACAATAAAAGGTGAATTTTGAAGTCGTAAATGTAAAAGGCTAAATCCCCCAAAAAAGGGAGATAGAAAAGAAATATAAAGAATTATCTTTTTGAGAACTGTGGGCTTCTTCTTGCTTTTTTCTTCCCGTATTTTTTTCTTTCTACTACTCTAGAGTCTCTTGTGAGAAGTCCCATCGGTTTTAAGATTGCACGAAATGCTGGCTCATAAGCTACGAGAGCTTTTGAGATTCCATGTTTTAGTGCATCAGCTTGAGCTGAATAACCACCACCAAGAGTTGTAGCTTGAATATTTACAGCTTCTAATTGCTTTGTAGCTTCTAGAGGAAGTCTTACTTTCATTTTTAGAGTCTCATGTCCGCCTAGCCACTCATCAAGAGTCAAACCATTAATTGTCATTTGACCATTGCCTGGAGTCAACCAAACTTTTGCAATAGCTGTCTTTCTTTTGCCTGTTGCATAAATTTTTGCCATATCAGTTTCCTTTGCCTAGTTGTGCTGTATGTGGATGCTCGCTTCCTGCATAAACTTTTAGTTTTTTTAGCATCTGTCTACCCAATTTTGTCTTTGGAAGCATACCTCTTACTGCCAATTTATAAAGTTTTTCTGTATGGTTTTCTAGCATATCACTAAGTTTATTACTCTTTGTACTACCAAAATAACCACTATGTCTAAAGTACTCTTTGTCCTCTAGTTTATTACCAGTAAACTTTGCTTTTTTAGCATTGATAATCACCACAAAATCACCACAATCTACATGTGGGGTGTATGATGGTTTATGCTTGCCTCTTAGATAAACGGCTGCTTCTGTTAGGATTCGACCAAAAGTTTTACCTTCTGCATCAATCAAAATCCAATCTCTTTTTACTTCTTGAGGTTTGAGCGATTTTGTAATCTTCATCTAAACTCTTCAGGCTCAAATAGTTTGCTACTGCAAAAAATGAGAGAGCCTTACTCCCTCCTTTCTTCTGGAAATTGTTATTTTTTATCTCTTTTGAATCTTCTTTTAGAGATTATCACTTACTTTGTATCGATAATAAAATCGACTCTAATTTTGTGAAGGCAAATTATATATAGTTTTCTTTACAAAAAGCTTAAATTAAGTCATTTTTAAACTTAAAATCAAACTTTTTTCAAAAAGATTCAAAATTTGTAGACCATTTAATAGACTTTGACTCGATTATACTCTCATAGACTCTACAGAAGTTTATTTTTGATTTGGGATAACGCTTTTTCAGAGAATTTACCTCTTGTCCAATTTTAGAAAGCTCTTTTGTGTAATCTTTGGCAATTTGACACTCTACATCTATTTTTTTTAGTATTATCCTTAGGTAATTGACTAAAAGTTCCTTTTTTTTAGAGTTTGGGTATGAGTTGATACTCTCTAGCCTCTCATAAATATTTTGTAATCGATTAGCATCTTCTAAAATTCCATCTAAAGTTCCAATATTTTGTAAAGTGTTAATAAGTGATATTATCTTTGATTCTACTAATTTGGTGTCAATATTTTTTATCTCTTCAAAGACCCTACCGCTTTTTAGAGCTTCAGTAGTTATTAGAATCAAAGAGATAATATTTCTCATCTGACCAAGAGAGTATTCAGACTCTTTTTTGACGATGAGGTTGATACTATCAATAAAGTTCTCAAAAAGTATCTCGATATCTTTGAGAAGAATGTCTTTGGTAATAGCACTCCCTGCAATAGAAGCTAATGCCAAAACTATCTTCTCATCAACTCTATTAAACGATATGATTTTTTTATAAAAAGTCTTTTTATTTATTAGTTGAAGCACTCCAATTACTCTATCTTCATAGTCAAAAAGAGGAATTACCAGCATCGATTTTGAGCGATAACCCATTAACTCATCAAACTCTTTTGTCCCGCTAAAATCGAATTTATGAGCTTTGTAGGCATCATCTATATTTATGGTTTTGCTGTTCATTGCACAAAGTACTGATGCCATATTTCTATTTGGTTTACCATTCTTATCGTAGAGTGGGAGTTTTTTCCAATTGATTTTATCTTGATTATTTATATCGATATTTAATGTGTCATTCTCTACTACTGCAAACTCTAGAGTATCTTTTTTATCATTTAGCATATAGATTGTTCCAGCATCACTGTTTGTAATCTCTTTTGCCCTTTTTAAAACCATCGCTAGGAGCTTTTTTGTATCATTTTCACTAGAAAGAGCTACTGCTACATCATAAATTTTTTGGGTAATTAAATCAAATCTTCCCCGTATTTCGAAATGACCATTTTTTTTTTCCTCATCACTTTTAAAAAAGATTAAATCACCATCTTCTACGACTTTAGACTCTGCTGTCAAAATTTTATACTCTTGAATCTCCTTTACTACCTCATCAAAAAATGTAGGTTTGATATGAATTGGATAGATATTTATCTCTCTTTTTAGTTTTTTTGTCTCTTGTTTTAGAAGCTTTGGGGTCAAATGTTTGCTATCATTTGCTAACTTATCAAACCTAGAAGGAAATGATACATCAATACAGAGTGAGTCTATACTCTCATCATCATTTATCAACTCCCAAACTCGATTTGAGCAGTAGGTATCAGATGTAATAGCGATCCCTCTACCAAACTTCTTGACTACAAATCCACAACTCCCTTTTGTATGATTGGTCTCAAAAGGTAAAATAGAAAAGTGTTTGAATTTGTACTCTTTATCAAACTCAATCTCTACAAGCTCTACTACGCTATTTTCAGATGAGTTTATCAGCTTGATATTAGTAAAGTCTGGCCAAATACGATTATTTAGTATTGAATCTTGAAGGATTTGGAGAGTCTCTTTTGATGCGTATATTTTAAGAGGAGCAGTAGCTTTTAGTACTCTATCTTCGATCAAAAATGGAATATCACAAATATGGTCAATATGGGAGTGGGATAAAAATATCTTATCAATCAAAAAAGCTCTATCTGAGAGTCCCATTATTATATTTCCAGCATCTATGACTGCACTCTCATCAATCTGAATAGAAAGCGCCCCTTTTGTGGATGTTCTTGCTCCATTTGCCCCTAAAAACTTAATATAATCCATTGTAAACTCACTTCAATTAATATTTTCTTTTAAATATAAAAATACCATCCCAGTTTTTTGGGGGATTTAGCTTAAATTTTGCACATCTTTGTTGATACATTTTATAGAGTCGATAAGACTCTTTAGTGCCTTTTTGGGTCAACTTCCTAAAATATAAATACGCATTTTGAAATCTACCTTTTCGATATAGATTTAGGGCTTTGTAGTAGCACTTCAACTCCCAATCATCTATATTAAAATGTAAAACTTCATATATCCTTAAATCTTTATTTTTTCCTTTTACCCTGACTCTATCTAGCTCTCTTAACTTAAAATCTTTTGTTAATCTATTTTTAGTCTGCTCTGAGATTATAATTGCTACACCATAGACTTTACAAAGCCCCTCAAGCCTAGAAGCAAGATTGACGCTATCTCCAATTGCTGTGTAGTCTGCTTTGCCACTAGAACCAATCTCTCCAATCATTGCAACACCACTATTGATACCTACTCCAATATTGATTGCCTGAAAGTATCTTGCCTTTGGATCTGCAATATCTTGATTTATGGCTTCTAAAATTTGATTATACAGAGTTTGATCTTGGAGCTTCAACCAATTATTAATCTCATCTAATGCTTCTACTTGTTGAAGAGCAGAAGAGACTGCTTCGTCTGGATGGTACTGATGAGGTGTGGGAGCATTCCAAAAAGCCATTATCGCATCACCTATAAATTTATCTACTGTTCCATCTTTTGAGATTATGCTATCTACCATCGGAGTAAAGTAGTGATTTAGTAAGGATATTACACAGTCTGGATTGGCAATGGTTTCTGAAATAGTAGTAAAACCTCTAATATCACTAAAGAGTATTGTAATATCTAACTCTCTAGAATCTAGAAAATCTATTTTTGGCTCTTTGAGCATATTTTTCATCACAGCTGGGGAAACCTTTTTTGAAAAGGTGGCTTTTAACTCTTTTTGTAATCTATAGAAGGCAAAAAACCTTCTAATAATAAAAACTACCCCACTAGTAACTAGTAAAATTATAATAATAGAGATGATATCAATCAATAATTACCCCTCAAACTGAAAGTAAGCTTTAGTTTTTATTATACTATTTTAAAAGAAACCATATCTTTAACAAATTTTTTACTCAATTTTATATATAATCTCACTTCAGAAAAATAAAATTGTCTTTGGAGCAAAAATAATGATAAAAAAGTGTCTTTTTCCCGCAGCTGGATATGGTACTAGATTTTTACCAGCTACTAAAGCTATTCCAAAAGAGATGCTTCCAATCTTAAATAAACCGCTTCTACAGTATGGCGTGGAAGAAGCTATGGATGCAGGGATTTCAACTATGGCAATCGTTACTGGACGGGGGAAAAGGGCCATTGAAGACCATTTTGATATCAGTTATGAACTAGAACATCAAATAAAAGGTAGTCCAAAAGAGGAGTATCTCAAAGATATTCAAGATGTGATTAAAAGAGCTACATTTACCTACACAAGACAAAAAGAGATGTTGGGTTTGGGTCATGCTATTTTGACGGGGGAACCTCTAATCGGGGATGAACCTTTTGCTGTAGTCTTAGCTGATGACCTCTGCTACAATCAAACTGATGGTGTCCTCAAGCAAATGGTAAAACTTCATAAAAAGTATAGATGCTCTATCGTAGCAATCCAAGAGGTAAAAAAGGAAGAAACATCTAAGTATGGTATCATAGATGGTAAAGTCCTAGACGAAGATAGCAATATCTTAGAGATTTCTAATATGATAGAAAAACCTAAGCCAGAAAATGCACCAACAAACCTAGCAATTATTGGGAGATATATTCTTACTCCTGATATTTTTGATATACTTAAAGATACAAAACCAAGTCAAGGGGATGAGATTCAATTAACTGATGCCCTTTTGAAGCTAGCAAAAAAGAGTAGGGTGTTAGCTTGTAAATTTGAAGGCAGAAGGTTTGATTGTGGAAGTATTGATGGTTTTGTAGAAGCAACCAACTTTTTTTATGGAAAAAGAGATACTTAAATGACAAATATCATACTATGTGGTGGAAGTGGAACAAGACTATGGCCAATTAGCCGTACACTTATGCCAAAACAGTTTGTAAAACTTTTTGATAATAAATCACTTTTTCAACTAACTGTTGAGAGAAATACTAGATTATGTGATGATCTACTTATAGTTTCAAATACTCAACAGTACTTTTTAGCACTAGATCAGCTAGAAGAGTTAGGTTTAAAAAAGGCTTCATATTTATTAGAGCCAGTAGGGCGTAATACAGCTCCTGCCATTGCATTAGCTTGTATGGCAGTAGATAAAGAAGAGATAGTATTTGTAACACCATCAGACCACCTCATAAAAGATGAAGATGCTTATAAAAAAGTTGTACAACAAGCCAAAGAGTTTGCCCAAGATAACAACCTAGTAACTTTTGGCATAACTCCAACTCATCCAGAAACAGGCTTTGGTTATATAGAGGCAGATGGTTTTGATGTAAAGGCATTTGTAGAAAAGCCAAACCAAAAGAGAGCAGAAGATTATCTAAAAAAAGGAAACTACTACTGGAACAGTGGTATGTTTATGTTTAAAGCTGGTCTGTTCTTAGAAGAGTTGCAAAAGTATGCACCAGAGATATATGAAGCAAGTAAGAGAGCTTATGAGAGTGCTAAAAAGGGTGATATCATTAGGATAAATCATCAAGATATGCTAAATATCCCAGAAGATAGTATAGACTATGCAGTGATGGAGAGAAGTGATAATGTTAAGGTTGTGCCATCAGATATACATTGGAGTGATGTAGGAAGCTTTGATGCTTTGGCAGAGGAGTTGCCAAATGATGAGAATAACAACCTTGTCATCTCAGAAAAAGTTGTAAAGACAATCGGCATAGAAAATAGCATAATAATAGATACCTCTGATGCCTTGCTAGTTGTTAAAAAAGGGCAAAGCCAAAAGGTAAAAGAGATTGTTGATGAATTAAAAAAAGAAGAATCTGATTTGCCAAATATACATCTAACAGCTCACAGACCATGGGGGACTTATACTGTATTAGAAGATACTGACGGATATAAAATAAAAAAGATAGTTGTAAAACCAGGAAAGAGACTCTCTTTACAAAAACACTTCCATAGAAACGAACACTGGATAGTAGTAAGTGGAACAGCAACTGTTACAGTAGAAGACAAAACTTACTTGGTAAGACCAAATGAGAGTACATACATCAAGATGGGTGAAGTTCATCGACTTGCAAATGAAGGTAAAATACCAGTAGTGCTTATAGAAGCACAAGTAGGTGAATATACTGGTGAAGATGATATTGTTAGGTTTGAAGATGATTTTGGTATAATATATAGTTTT
>Ga0256843_1002576_pt1 | contig 13122 bp, 15 predicted proteins | sample AlvinellametaG_FD_191572 | JGI IMG/M metagenome (GOLD analysis project Ga0256843, IMG submission 191572) | Pompeii worm associated microbial communities from hydrothermal vent at the East Pacific Rise, Pacific Ocean - Alvinella | ecosystem: Host-associated > Annelida > Integument > Unclassified ... | reverse complement strand
AACTTGATGGTGCCGACACGAGGATTTGAACCCCGGGCCTGCTGATTACAAATCAGCTGCTCTAGCCAACTGAGCTATGTCGGCTCTCATTGAATTTGAGCCAGAATTATAGACAAAAATAAAATCAATGTCAAGGGTTTTTTCTAAAAATTTACAAATTCTTTGTCTTTTAGTATATTTACCTGCCATTTTCCCCTATATTGCTCTATTTCTTCCATAATAATATCAATATAGAAAGGTTTAATATGATTAATATATAAAGCAACACTATTCACTTCTAAAGGTTTTAACATCTCAAAAAGTAGCTTTGGTGTTAAATGTTTTGAACTTTTTGCCAGAGATTCCATCTCTGATGGAAAAGAACATTCAATAACTATAGAGTTAATGGTGGTATCTGTATCTAGTTCTTTCAAAACACTTTCTAAAGAATAGGTGTCTCCTGTTATAAGAACAGAACGATTCCCTTTTGTATATACATAACCACAACTTTCAACACTATGATCTGTTCTAAAGATACGAATTTTTTCATCTTCACTCAAAAGATACGCTTTATCCAATTCCAAAATATCATACTCAACGGACATAGCATTGGAATTACAAAGTTTAATTTTTGAAAAATCTGGCCAAATAATATCATTAAGATAATATTTTTTAAGAGCTTCTATTGTTTTTTTCTCCCCCCTTACATGTAAGGTTTTTGAACGAAACATAAAATAGCTATCTAAGATATAAGCAAGATCAGAGATATGATCCAGATGTGCATGAGAAAGCCAAATATTCTCTATAAGTGCAGATTCCTCCCCCAAAGGTTCTAAAAGATTTCCTGCATCTATCACATTTTGCTGATTCAATAAAAATGCACTTGTAGCAAAACCTCGTGCTTTCGCACCAAAAGCACCAAGTACCTGTATAGATTCCTCTCCTCTACACTGTTTTTCTGCATAATCATCTTTAAATTCTTCTCTTACTTTATAAAAAGCATCCAAATTATCAAAAAATATATCTACCAAACGGGGATCAAAATGTCTTCCTCTTTCCTCTTTAAAAAAAGCAAGAATCTTTTCATCACTCCAAGCTTTTTTATAAACTCTGTCACTTCCTAGTGCATCAAAAACATCAGCAATAGCAGTAATACGACCAAAAATATGAATCTCTTCTGCAACTAAACCTCTAGGATATCCACTGCCATCCCATTTTTCATGATGTTCATAAGCAACAATGGCAGCTGTTTTTAAAAGTTCCCTTTTGGAATTTTTTAAAATATCATACCCTTTTTGAGCATGTGTTTGCATAATCTTTGTTTCTTGAAGGTTTAATCGACCAGGCTTATTTAAAATAGCATCGGGAATACCTACTTTTCCAATATCATGCATAGGACTTGCCTGTGCTAATCTTATAGCTTCTTGTTCATCAAGCCCACACTGAAGTGCTAAAATTTTTGAATAAGCAGCGACTCTTTTTACATGATTTCCTGTTTCTTTACTGCGACTCTCACCAACAGCCCCCATGGTAACAATAATCTCTTCTTGTGTTTGTATAATCTCATCATTAAGTTTTGCAGATATAAGAGTTTCAGCAGCATAAGTACTCGCAAGTGTCAACCTTTCAAGATCCCGTTCATCAAAAACATTACTTTTTTCTTGATTTGTAATAACCTGAAATGCCCCTATAATCTCTTCCTCTTGATTATACATAGGAATCACCATCATACTTTTAGTATGGTAACCTGTTTGCTTATCAATCTCTCTATTAAAACGACTGTCTTTATAAACATCTTCAATTAAAATTCTTTGTCCTGTACAAACAGCTGTTCCTACTAATCCTGAATGGATAGGTATTGAAATAGTATCAATTCCCTGTGCAACTTTAGTCCATAAAGTAGATTTATCATCACTGACTAACCATACACTACTTCTATCAGCACCGGTTAAAGCTCTTCCCATATTTGCTAAAATCTCTAAAACTTCATCAGAATCTCTTGTTGCCGAGACTTCAGCCAGATAGATAAAAATCAATTCCAAAATTTCATTTGCACTTAACTTATTCATTATCCCCTCATAAAACCTTTTATTCATTGTAGCATAATTTTACATTCTATAAAATCTCTTGACCATAAAGAATCCAGCATAAATATAGAAAAAACTTGTTATTATAAAACTAAAAAAGGAAAGCGATGCTACAGATACTTTTTTCTCCATCAGAAACAAAACATCATGGAGGTACAGATATACCATACCAACTCTTTGGAGCCATCAATGCAAGAGATGAAATCTTGCAATGCTACAATGAAATTGTTCTTTCTGAGAATGAAGAGAGTATACAAAAACTTTTTGGCTTTAAAAAATTTTCAGAATGTATTCCCTACATCAATGATATTTTCCATGCTCCCCTCTTACCTGCTCTGCAACGCTATAGTGGTGTCGCCTATGAATACCTCAACTATCAAGAACTTCCGTTGCAAGCACAAACATATTTACAAAACAATACCATTATATTTTCAAATCTTTATGGACCCATCAAAGGGGGCGATACTATTGCCAACTACAAAGTGAAACAGGGTAACAGCATAGGTGAAATAGCTCCTGATAAATTTTACAAAGAGCGATTCTCCTATCAACTTGACCTCTATCTTGCTCATCACGATATTTTAGATTTACGAGCAGGCTATTATGATAAATTTTACAAACCAAACAAACCTTTTACCACACTCAAGTTTCTTAAAAATGGGAAAGTGGTCTCACACTGGGCAAAAGCCTACAGAGGATTGGTACTCAAGGAGATAGCAAAAGCACACATAAGCTCTTTAGAAGAGTTTAGCAAACTTGAAATTCCAAACCTTAGTGTTCACGAAATAAAAAAAATAAAAAATAAAACTGAAATAGTTTTTAATATAACGGAGTAACTATGCAAGATTCACAAGCATATAAAGAGAAAAAAGCCTTTTTTGAAAAACTCATTACCCTCTATGGTCGTAATGTTGTTTTAGAAATTTTACAAGATGAGACTATAAACATCCATAAACTTCATCTTGCCCAGTCCAACAAACCAGATGGCAGTATAAAAAAAATTATGACTTTGGCACAACAAAGAGGTATAGAAACACTCTACCATGATAAAAATAGTTTGAGTCGCATCAGTAAGAATGCAAAACAAGATCAGGGTGTTGCTATAGATATTAATGCAAAAAGCTACTTACATGTAAGTGAAATTAGCAAACTCAAAAACTACAAACTCATCGCACTTGATGGCATTCACAACCCTCAAAATCTTGGGATGATTATACGAAGCTGTGCAGCTGGCTATGTAGATGGTATCATCTTACCGAAGAAAAACTCTGCAAAAATCTCTCCACTTGTCGTCAAAGCAAGTGCAGGAACTCTTTTTAAACTTCCTATCTATTTTTGTGACACACTTCAAGAGATACTGCCAACACTGCAAGAAGCAGATATTTATGCACTTAGTTTAGATGCAAAAGAGAGTATTTATGACTTACATGTAAGCCAAAAATCTATTTTTGTTTTGGGTAATGAGAGTGAAGGTGTCAGCCCTGAGGTTACAAAACTATGCAACAAAAAGCTCATTATTCCTATGAATAGAGGAGTTGAGTCTCTTAATGTTGCTGTTACAGCTTCCCTTATCGCATTTATGAGATCATAATCTCATAAGGGCGTCGAATCTCTCGTATCACCTCATCAACAGACATATGGCGTGATTTTCTCAAAAACTCTTTACCATCTAAAAAGATAAGTACTGTAGGGATTGCAAAAACCCCAAAATAAGGAGCAATATCCTCCTCTTGTGATATATCTACACTCTCTACTACAAACTCACTAAAGTTCTTTTCAAGTGCTTCTAAAAGCTTTGGTTTGAGTGCGTGACACACATTACATGTAGGCGCTGAAAAGTACACCATAACTGCTAAATTTTCTTTTATTGTTTTTTCTATGTTTTCTATTGTATTCATAAGTAAAATTATACTAAACTTCGCCTATGAGTTCAATTATATTTTCCATTTTAAGTGTTTATATTTTTATTGTTTTAGGATATATGGCCAAACGGTTTTTTAAAGAACAGATAGATGACAGAACCATTACCCTTATCAATGTCTACTTTTTACAAGTTTTTCTAACTTTTTGGGGACTGCTTATAAGACCTGTTGATATGTCACTTATCTATGCTCCTAGTGCCTATTTTCTTATTGTCATTATAGCGATGTCTATCTCATCATTTTTTGCTTTTAAACTTTTTAAAGATAAAAAAGAGCACTCTATTGCTATGGTTGCAGCGATGATAGGCAATACCTCAAACCTTGGTATACCTCTTAACATCTCTATCTTTGGTGAAGAGTCCATCCCCTATACAACCATAGTCAATCTTGTTAATATTTTTATTGTCTATAGTTTTGGGGTTTATTACTACTCCCGTGGAAGTTTTGACATTAAAACCTCCCTGAAAAATATTCTCAAGCTCCCTCTTCTATGGGCAGCTATTATAGCACTTATACTCAGCACCAATGGGTATAAACCCTCTCCTGAAGTTATGAAAATGTTAATGATGGGGGCATATGCTTCTATTACGATGCAACTCTTTTTATTTGGTATCTATCTTTATGGTACAAAATTAAGAGAGATCAGTAAAAGACTGGTTGTTTGGGTACTTACATTTAAGTTCTTAGTTTTACCATTTTTAGCATTTGTCATCCTCCATAACCTCGATCTCGAACCTATGGTCAAAGGAATTGTTTTTATAGAGTTACTGATGCCTTTAGCTGTTGCCAATGTCAATATCTCTTCACTCTATAATTGTAAACCAAAAGTGGTAACAGCGTTAGTGATGATAACCTCTGTCTTATTTTTAGGTATTATATTTTTAGGTGTTGAACTTTTACATTATTTATAATCATTGGAATTCAAAAATGGAAAGAAAAAAGGATGAGAACTCTCAAAAATAAAAGAGTTCCCATCTCTTGAACAAAATATCTTAGAAATTATAATTGATACTCAATGCCAATGATGTACTATCATTATTTAAGTCGGCATCATTCTCTTTCATTGTTCTACTATAAGAAGCATATACAAGGGCTACATCTGTTGAAAAAGAACGATTGATAAAGTAAGTTCCACCAATGGTATAATGAGATTTGGAATCATACGGATACCATGCACTCAACAAATCATATCCGTAGAGAGAATCTACATATCTATAACCTGCTCGTAAACTCCATTTTTCTACATCGTATGAATAACCTATAGCAAAAACATCTTGATCTTCATACCATGTAGTAGGTTCAGATTTAGAATAAACTTGAGAACCTTTCACTCTTTTATAATCTACAGCGAGGCTACTATTTGTGTTATTTATTTTCCAATGAACACCTACCCCTAACTCAGATGCTGAACTTAAGTGAAAATAATGCTCTTCATCACTATTATAAAATTCATGTTTAATTCTTGATTTATAATTAAGTGCAATAAGTACATTCTCTTGAGGAAATTGATATGCAAGACCACACATATATCCATAATCTGTTGAAGAGAAATCTTGATTCATACCATCATCTTCTAAAGCATGTAATGCATATTCCTCTTTTTCAGAAACAAGTGAAATACCAAAAGAAAGATTATTCAGCTTGTAACTTAAAGGGAGAACAACTCTTGTTTTTTTGATAGATGAATAGATGCCACCTGTAGTATTGTTACCATCTGTTGTGATATAAGTAACTTTATTCCCTATTTTAAATTGTGAAACACTTAAACCCATAGAAAAGTTTTCATTCAGTTTATAGTTCACAGCCATATATGGTACATAAGTATAATCAGGATCATAATCCATCTTGATTTCAGGATAATTGCTAATATCTTGATCATATCGTGTTGCAGTAACACCAAGAGAGAGTTCATTGTTTTTTAGATAAGATAAGAGTGCAGGATTTTCCATACCACTCTCTGCACCCTGTAGTGTAGCAATACCTACACCACCCATTCCAAGACTCTTTACTCCATATGCAATGGGGGTATACGCTTCTGCAGCGATTAAACTATTTACATAGAATACAGAAAGAACGAAAAGACCTTTTATAATAAATCTATTTTTACTCATAAGACCATCCTTTTGTTAGTAAATATAAGACTATTATAAGACCAAATCTCTTCTCTTATCCTTAAAGCTATTTTATCTTTTCTAAAATCTGCTCTACTGTAAAACCAAATTTTTCAAAAAGCTGAGCAGCTGGAGCAGAAGCACCAAAGCTATCCATACCTATAACTTCATCAGCTAAACGGTACCATTCAAGTCCACGCGCAGCTTCTATGGCTACTCTTTTTGTATTTTTATCTATGATACTATCAATGTATGCCTGATCTTGCTCGATAAAAAGATCATAACAAGGAACAGAAACCACATTTGCAGGAACACCTTTTTCATTAAGTGCCTCTTTTACATGTAAGGCAAGTTCCACTTCACTGCCTGAAGCCATAAGTGTAATAACGGCATCATTATCACTTGCTAAAAGATATCCACCACGAGAAGCATCACCTACAACACCATCTGGTAAAAGTGCTAAAGATTGTCTTGAACATACAAAAGCTGAAGGTGATTTTCTCATCTCTAAAGCTGTTTGCCATGCTGCAACATTTTCACGACCGTCAGCAGGACGCCATACATAGAAGTTTGGTAATGCACGAAATTGTGAAAGATGCTCTATTGGTTGGTGTGTCGGACCATCTTCACCTACACCTATACTATCGTGTGTCCATACAAAGAACTGTTGAATACCTGTAAGCGCTGCAATTCTTGCTGCTGGTTTGAGATAATCTGAAAACACAAAGAAAGTAGAAGTAAATGGCATCAATGGCCCATAAAGTGCCATTGCATTTGCAATAGATGCCATTGCATGTTCACGAATACCAAAGTAAATATTACGCCCTTTAGGAAATGTTCCCATATCATTAAGGTATGTTTTGTTTGATGGACTTAAATCAGCACTACCACCTAAGAAGCTAGGAAGTGCACGAGCGATAGCATTTAAAATTTTACCGTTTGTATTTCTTGTTGCATCTGCTTTATCAAATGTAGGGTACTCAATACGAGAAAAATCTGGATTTTGCAATGCGTCTAACGCTTCATTTTGCTCCATTAGTGGTGCTGTTTTTAAAGAGTGTATCCACTCTCTTTCAGCTAAATCACCAGCTTCGATAGCACATCTAAATCTTGCAAGAGCATCTTCTGGAACAAAGAATTTTTTCTCAGGATCAAACCCTGCACCTTTTTTAGCATTGGCAATAATCTCTTCACCAAGTGGCGCACCATGAGAGTGATGACTCCCTTCAAGTTCACCAGCACCTTTTGCAATAATAGTATTTGCGATGATAAGTACGGGTCTATCAGCTTTTTTTGCTTGTGTGATAGCAGCATCAATCTCATCATAATCATGCCCATTGCACTCTAAAACTTCCCAACCTTGAGACTCAAAACGCGCACGAATATCTTCAGAGATAGAAAGATCAGTATTTCCCTCAATAGTAATACGGTTAGAATCGTAAATAACAATGAGATTATCAAGCTTGTTATGTCCAGCGATAGAACATGCTTCGTAACTAATCCCCTCCTCTAAATCACCATCTCCACATAAACAATAAACATTATGATCTATAAGTTTAGCTGTTTCAGAGTTTACCTGTGCACCTACAAATTTTGAAGCCATAGAAAAACCTACAGCATTCGCAACACCTTGACCTAGTGGTCCTGTTGTTATCTCTACACCAGCAGTATGACCAAACTCAGGGTGTCCAGGAGTTAAAGAATCAAGTTGGCGAAACTGTTTTAAATCTTCAATTTCTAAACCATAACCCCAAAGGTAATACAGTGAATAGATAAGTCCTGTTGCATGTCCACCAGAAAATACTAATCTATCACGATTGAGCCATGATGGATTTTTAGGATTGTGTTTAAGATGCTCACTTAACACTACTGCAACATCAGCAAGCCCCATAGGTGCACCTGGATGACCTGAGTTTGCCTGTTGTACCATATCTGCTGCTAAAAATCTTATACTATTTGCCATTTTTTGACGCATGTTATTATCTGCCATTGCTTAACCTTTATGTCGAGTTATATATTTTTTTAAAAGTGGTGAAAGTTTTTCAGCTAATGTCGCATCAAACCCATCCATCTGTATTAAAAGCTCATCTGCTAAAAGATTTGCTTCTTCCATTGCTTTCTTGAGTCCTAAAATGGTTACAAAACTATTTTTGTCTTCATCGTTATTTGTAAGCTTTCCAGCCTCCTCACTACTTTGTGTAACATCTAAAATATCATCTTGTATCTGAAATAAAAGCCCAAGCTTGATACCAAAATCATAAAGCTCATCTGCAACTTTCTCTTTTGAAACAATTATCGCGCCCATTTTTAAAGATGCTGCAATAAGTTTTGCTGTTTTGTTTGTATGAAGCACTTTAATATCTTCAAGAGCTAAAGGTTTATTCTCAAAATGGCAATCAATAGCTTGACCTAATACCATTCCATTTAAACCTCCATTTTTTGCCAATTCGCGTACAAGTTTTATTTTAACTTCATCACTCAAAGGTGCATCTGCCAAAACCTCAAAAGCATATGTATTTAAAGCATCACCAACTAAAATAGCTGTTACCTCATCGTACACTACATGTAAGGTTGCTTTACCACGACGTAAGGGAGAATTATCCATCGCTGGTAAGTCATCATGAATAAGAGAATATGTATGTAATAATTCAATAGCATATGCCACATGATAGGCAGATTCAAGAAGCAAAGGATTATATGCTTCGACAACTCCAAGAAGTAATGCCGGTCGAAATCTCTTACCACCAGCTTGGAGCATTTCAGATAAAGCATCCTCATAATGTGGATGGATACTCTTAGATGTTGGTAAATGTTGGGTTAAAAACTTTTCAAAATTTTGCATACGCAATTCTAGTCACTTTCTACTTAATATTTACAAAAAACTGGAATTTATTTCGTTCAATTAGAAGCTGAGAATAATTATGAAAATCAGCCAAGTAACTACGTAGTTCCTCTTGCGTTGTTACTCTATGACCATTCACAGCAAGAAGTTTATCACCAGTAGATAAACCATAGTTTTTAAACCTCTTTGAAACTTTTATAAAATGTAAAGAATTATCAAAATAGACACCTTCTCTTTCTAAAAAAGTATCACTAATCATTCCTCCACCATATCTTTTTCTAATTTGAACATGATATTTCAAAACATGTGCACCTCTTTGCACTTTAACATTATGCCAAGATCCCAACCTGCTAAAAAGGACTTTTTGCATAAAATTACTTGCAGAGTATACTTTTTGACCATCATATGAAAGTATAATATCTCCCTTATAAAAAGGGTTATTTTTATAATAAGGATCTCGAGCAATAACAGTTATACCTTTTTTTTCCTCAGAAACACGAATACCTATATCACCATATAGACTCCCTTTTGCTTTTAAAAAATGTTGTAAATAGGGTTTTTCAATTACACCATTTTGAGTAGCTAGTGCTTCTAATACACAACAACTGTTTGTTATAAGAGCAGGACGAGGGTGTGAGACACTATAACTTCCTAAATGATTTAATCCTACTTGATGATATATAAATTTTCCAGAACATGCTTTTTGTTGTGTGATAAGGGAAGTTTTTAATTTTTTAGGCATACTCATAGTAAACGGATATGCAAAAGTATGCTTCTTTTCTATAAGATATAAAGAAAGGAAAGGATCAAATTTAAGAATTTTCCCTTTTGGTTTTGTTCTACTATAAACTAAATGAAGGCTTGTCGAGATAGGAACAAAAAGAGTGTTTCCTTGTATAACATGTGCATCTTTTACTTTTGAGACACAACTTGTATAAATACCACTACATGAAAAAAGGGGAAAAGGGAAAAGAAAAAGTAGAAGAAGAGGATATTTCACCTACTTCATCCCACCTAACATTCCTAAAGCAGATTGCTGTTGGTTTTGTTGTACCATTTTATTGGCATCATTAATAGCACCAATAAGAAGAATTTGTAAAGAGTCTTTATCACTTAAAAGCTCTTCATCTATGTTAAGATCTATAACTTCTCCATTACCGTTAAGAGTAAGTTCAATCATACCACCACCACTCTTCACTGAAAAAGTTTTACTTGCTAATTCATCTTTTAGTTTTTGAGCATTTTCTTGAAAACCTTCAAGCATTTTACTCAAATCACCCATATCACCAAACATTATATACTCTCTACTATTTCATCAATATTATTTTCATCATTAAGAAGAACAACAGTCGGTTTATAATTTTCAAGCTCTTTTTCATCATAAGTAGCATATGCAACGATAATTACTTTATCGCCTTTATGTACTTTCCTTGCCGCTGCACCATTTAAACAGATATCACGTTTACCTCTTTCACCTAAAATAATATAGGTTGTAAAACGTTCACCATTATTGATATTTAAAATCTCAACTTTTTGCCCTACTCTCATATTAGAAGCTTCTAAAAGCTCTTCATCAATAGTAATAGAACCTACATAGTTAAGATTTGCATCTGTTACAGTAGCTCGATGGATTTTGCTGTATAACATCTCAATTGTCATGAGAGTTCCTACATACCCATCTGTTTTTTCATATCTGCAGGTGAAATTGGTTCATCCCACATCTCAGAATCTATAACAAACTCTTCAACAACATTTCCACCTAAAATATGTTCTTCAACAATTCTATCAATCTTCTCTTTTGTAAGACCTGCGTACATTGTATGCCCTGGTTCAACAAGCATAACAGGTCCCATTTGACATCTGTTCATACAAGATGTACGAATTGGCTGTACCGTCCCCATGATACCTTGTTGCATTAAAGACTGTGCAAGATACTGAAAAAGGTCTTGTGTTTGTGGTGTTACACATGAAGGTTTTGGCATACCTGGAGGAGCAGATTGCTCACATTTAAATATATAATATGCTGGTTGTGGAATTCCCATAGAAATTCTCCTTAAAATTTTTGTGCAATTATATCAAAAATATACTCCTATTTTCTAAGCATAAGAAATAAATTTTATTTTTTAAGTTTATTTGCAACAATTTAGATATAATTTTGTCACTATCATTTCATATACAGGAAATATATTTACTTTGAAAAAATTACTTTTTACCCTACTTTTTAGTAGTGCATTGTATAGCCAGTCTCATTTTTACTTTGGTACCTCTGCAGGTGCTTTTCACGAAAGTTTTGTTGACCAAGATAATGTTGTCTTAAATACTGTTATAGCTAACTTTAAAATGGGTTATGGACAACAAAAAGCATATGCTATTGAATTTTCTTTTGATTACACAAAAAACGATTCAAGAGTATTTTCATCAACAACTACAAATGATGGAGATAAGTATGGTTTTAACCTCAATCTAGTCAAAAGTTTTGATTACAATATTTTTATTTTACCTTTTATAAAAGCTGGATTTGGAACAGGTTTTTTAGAAATAGAACGTTCTTTACAAAAAAAACTTTCATATGGTTCATATAACCTTGCTGGAGGTATCTTTATACCTCTTAACAAAACATTTGATCTTGAACTAGGTTATGAATACCGCTATACATCATACCAAGCAATCAATACTATTGCACAAAGAATACATTACAAATCTCATGTAAGTGTTCTTTACAGTGGTATTAACTATAGATTTTAGGAGTCTTACTTGAAATATATAAAACATTTTATTTTAGGTGTTACAGCATCTTTTTTTGTAGGTTGTGGCGGAGATAATACAACAACATTACTTACACCAGATATCACTGCAATCGCTATTGATGAATCAAATATTGCAGTGTATTCAACAGATACATACACCTCATTACATGCAACAGCTACCTACACAGATGGTTCCACACAAGATGTAAGTTCCTACCTCATTTGGTCTGAGACAAATTCCTCTTTAGTACATATGTCAGTCAATACTATCGAGATAGAAGGAAATGGTGGTGATACAAATGTTATAGCATCTTATGATAAGTTTAGTGACTCAAAAAGCTTACATGTACACAAACTTACAAATTTTCAGGTAGTTTACCCTTCGGATGTAAATGTAACAGGAACTTATGATTTTTACGCTGTTGGAGATTTTGACAATAATGAAACAAATCGTACTCTTGTCAATAATGTACAATGGAGTGCTACAAATGATGCAACTATAGAAGTTGGTAATGAAGGTATTATTCATATCACTTTTATTTCAGGGGAAACTAACGTGACAACAACAGTTTTTAATGAGACAAATACAAGTAGCCCTCTTGCTCCTCAAAGTAAGATTTTTATCATTGAATAAAGAGAGTATTTAAAGATTTAAAAACTCTCTCACTACCTCTCTATCATCAAAAGGGAATTTTTTATCATAAATAATTTGATAATCTTCATCCCCTTTTCCTAAGATGACAACAACTTCTTCTCCCTCTTGTTCCTCAAGTGCCATCTCAATCGCCTTTTTACGATTTAGTTCAACAACAATATGTTCTTTATGCTCTATACCAGCTAAGATATCATCAACAATGGCCTGAGGATCTTCAAAACGTGGATTGTCTGTTGTAATATAAACTTTTTTTGCAAGAGAAGAAGCCACTCTACCCATTAAAGGACGTTTAAGTGCATCTCTATCACCTCCTGCTCCAAAAACAACAAGAAGTTCTTTTTCTCTTAGAGCATTAAGTACCTGTTGCATTCCATCTGGCGTATGTGCAAAATCAACAATTACATTAGGTACAGCACATACCTGTTCCATTCGTCCACTAACCCCTGCAAAATTATCAACAACATCACATACTTCTTCAAGTGTTTTATCTGTAATAAGGTGTGTAGCTGAAATAGCAGCCATTAGATTATAAAGGTTGAAAAAACCATGTAATGATGCAGTAAAAGGAACAACCTCTTGAAAATGTTGGATGATACCACTACTACCGTTATTTAAAGAGTAAGCAATAAGTCTATAAGTTGCAGGATTTTCAATTCCATATGTATATGCATTTTTGAAATTAAATTTTGCTTTTGTTTCATCTTTATTTATAAGCTTTTTCCCACTGTCTTGAAAAAAAGAATTCTTTACATGTATATATTCTTCAATGGTTTTATGAT
>Ga0256843_1002575_pt1 | contig 13125 bp, 11 predicted proteins | sample AlvinellametaG_FD_191572 | JGI IMG/M metagenome (GOLD analysis project Ga0256843, IMG submission 191572) | Pompeii worm associated microbial communities from hydrothermal vent at the East Pacific Rise, Pacific Ocean - Alvinella | ecosystem: Host-associated > Annelida > Integument > Unclassified ... | reverse complement strand
TAAACGATAAAGAGAATATTTATTTCAATCCCCTTTATATCGGGTCAAGTTGTAATAGCTACCAAGCCCTAAATTTCGGGCTTCTTATTTCTTAAGCAAACCTTAAACATTAAAAAGTTAAAAATCCCATTTTTTAAAACCCCGAAATCTCGGCATCTTAAAAAAATTACCAGAGTGGTTATTAACTTAGAAGAAACTTAAATAACCAACTACTCTTTTCTTCTTACTTTGTAAGTATAACAAAAAATCTCTATAATTCAAATATAAAAACTAAAAAAATTATAATAAGCCCAAAAGGTGACTCAAATCTGCACTATTTAGTTTTTCTTTTTTTTATTATAGGTTTATGTACTTTTAAGTTCTTTTGAGATACTATTTCAGTGCCTCTTTTAGACCTATGCAACAGCATTGGTGGGCAACGGGTCAGGATGGGAACATAGCAGCCCACTCACCTTTGCTTGTGTGCCGTAGGTATCTGGAAGGGGTACTTCTTATACTCCTATTTTAATTCATGAGAACTCACTTTTTAGTGTTTCTTTTATTTTTCTCCTAAAAATTATATTCAGTATATAAAGAAAATTTAATATTTTTAAATTTTATAATATTTCCTTTGTTGTATAATCAATATTATCTATTAAGGAGATTACCAAAATGAAACGATTTACTCTCTTGTTAACACTTTTTTTCTTGTTTACCTCTTTTTTGTTTGGTTTGAGTGATAAAGAGTTGGCTATATCTATTAATTTGGCTGGAAAACAGAGGATGCTAACCCAAAAAATGACAAAAGAGGCATTTTTGATTCGCTCAAATATAGATAAAGAGTCAAATATTCAAAAACTAAAAAATAGTAGTGAACTATTTGATAAAACTCTAAAGGGTTTGATAAATGGAGATAAATCTCTAAATCTAACTCCAACCAAAGAACCCAAAATTCAAAAACAGTTAAAAGCAGTAGATAAGCTATGGCAACCTTTTTATGAGAATATAAAAAAAGTTATATCTCAAAATGCATCTAAGGATTCTTATGCATTTTTGGAACAAAACAATCTAAATCTCCTAAAAGAGATGAACAAAGCTGTAGAGATGTATGCTTCCTTGAATCAGACTAATAATAGTAAACTAAAATTGGCAAATGATATAAATTTGGCTGGAAAGCAGAGAATGCTTACCCAAAAAATGGGAAAAGATTTACTCTTTATTGATAACCATTTCAAGACCAAAAAGTATCTAAAAGATTTTAAAAAATCAAGAAAACTATTTACGAGGACTCTACATGGATTGTTTGATGGAGATAAAGAGTTGAATTTGGTTGGAACAAATTTACCAAAGATAACAACCCAGCTATATGTAGTGCAAAAACTTTGGAAAGCTCAACAGCCAATACTTGACAGAGCTATCAAAGGAAAAGATATTCAAAAAGCTATTAATGGACTTGATACCATTTTGGTAGAGATGAATAAAGCTGTTATTGAATATACAAAATCTGTAAATAGACAAAAGCAGAGATTGAAATTTGCTTCTATTATTAATAATTTTATGAATAAAAATAATACCCTAAAGAGATTAGTTAATTTATCAGGAAAACAGAGAATGCTTACCCAAAGAATGGCAAAACTCTCTATTTTAGTATCTTTTGGGATAGATAAAGAAGATAATATCAAAAAACTAAAGAAATTTTCTCTACTCTATGACAAGACTCTAAAAGGGTTTAAAAATGGAGATAGTGAACTAGGAATAAAAGCTATCTCTAAACCTATTATTCAAAATCAAGTCAAAGTAATAGAGAAAAAATGGACTCCTTTTTATAAAAATATTGAAAATATTATAGAAGGTAGAGACAAAAATAAAAAATCACTCAACTATATTATAAACCATAATGAAGAGCTACTCAAAGTTTCAAATGAGTTGGTCAAAAGATATGAAAAGTTAAATAAATCTCAAAACTATCTAGACAAAGCTAGACTTCATATTATTAATATAGCAGGAAGACAGAGAATGTTGACCCAAAAGATGACAAAAGAGAAGCTTTTGATAGTCAAAGGAGAAAAAGGGTATAGTGATAAACTTCAAAAGAGTATTAATCTTTTTGATAACTCTCTAAAGGCTTTGATAAATGGAGATAACTCTCAAATGATTGTAAAACCTACAAACAAAAAGATAAAAGAGCAGTTAGAAAAAGTCCATACTCTTTGGAAAAAATTAAAACCTCTATATCAAAAAAAGAGAAATAGTACTCAAGAGCTGGTAACTATTATCAATAAAAACCCTATACTATTATCAGAAATGAATAAAATGGTACAGATGGCAGAGGTTGAGGTAGAGTATTAGAATTTGGATAAATGGATAAGATAAAAATAAAAACTCAAAAACTACTACATGGTAGTAGTAAAGAGATGTTACTTGATATTGATTTGGAGATACAAAAGGGTAGTTTTGTAGCTTTGACTGGAGAGAGTGGAAGTGGAAAGACTACACTTTTGAGGATTTTGTCAGGTTTAGAAGAGGCAGAGGGTGAGATTGTAGTTGGTGATATTATTTGGCAAGACAAAAATCATTTTCTACCCCCTCAAAAGAGAAAAATAGGATTTGTATTTCAAGATTATGCACTTTTTTCAAATATGAGTGTTCAAGATAATTTGCTTTTTGTAAAAAAAGATAGAGAGTTAGCAAATGAGTTGTTGGAGTTGACAAATTTATATGAACTTAGAGATAGATACCCAAATTCTCTAAGTGGTGGGCAAAAGCAGAGAGTCTCTCTATGTCGGGCTATGATGAATCAACCTGAACTTTTATTAATGGATGAGCCATTATCTGCACTTGATATAGATATGCGTAAAAAGTTGCAAAATGAGATTTTGTTGCTTCATAAAAAGTTTGATATGACGACTATTATGGTATCTCATGACCCAAGTGAGATATATCATCTCTCCTCTAGAGTTATAGTACTAAAAAATGGTAAAATAGTTAATGATGCTACTGCTAGAGAAGTGTTTTTTGAGAATTTAGACTCTAGTAAATTATCATTTGAGGGAGAGATTTTGGATATAGTTGAGGTGGATACTATATTTGTAGTGATTATATCTATTGGTCAACAGCTTAGAGAAGTTGTAGTAGATAGAGACAGAGTCAAGAGTCTAAAAAGAGGAGATAGAGTTACGATTTCTATCAATTCCTTTGGTATTTTTGTATAAACATAATCACACTTTTATTAACATTTGGATAATCTTATTAAAAAAATAAATAATTGGACATAAAATGCTTATAGATGGACATGGTAGAGTTGTAAATTACCTTAGAGTATCGGTGACAGAAAGATGTAATTTCCGTTGTCAATATTGTATGCCTGAAAAACCTTTTTCATGGGTGCCAAAAGAGAATCTTTTATCCTTTGAAGAGTTATTTTTGTTTATCAAAGTAGCTATTGATGAGGGTGTCAACAAGATTAGAATTACAGGTGGAGAACCTTTGCTTAGAGAAGATTTAGATAAATTTATCAAGATGATATATGATTATAATCCTGATATAGATTTAGCTTTGACTACAAATGGTTATCTATTGCTACAAACGGCACAAAAGTTAAAAGATGCAGGACTCAAAAGGTTAAATATATCTCTAGATACCCTAAAACCAGAAGTTGCAAAAAAAATTGCACAAAAAGATGTATTAAGTCAAGTACTCAAAGGGATAGATAAAGCCCTAGAGGTTGGATTGGGTGTCAAGATAAATATGGTTCCTCTAAAAGGTATAAATGATAATGAGATACTAGATATTATGGAGTATTGTAAAGCTAGAGGCATCAAAGTAAGATTTATTGAATATATGGAAAATAGACACGCACTAGAAGCTCTAAAAGGGATGCATGGAAAAGAGATTTTAAATATTATTAAAACAAAACATACTATAAAAGCTTTGGGTAGAGAGGGTGCTAGTCCTTCATTTAATTATATTATAGAAGATGGCTATGAGTTTGGATTGATTGACCCACATAAACACGATTTTTGTGAGAGTTGTAACCGTATTAGGTTGACAGCTGAGGGTAACTTGATACCTTGTTTATATTTTGATGAAGCACTAAGTATAGCTGATTCTGTAAAGAGAGGAGATATAGAGGGAGCTAGTGAGGTTTTGGCTACTATTTTGAGAAATAAACCAAAAGAGAATAGGTGGAGCTGTGATAACTTTGAGAGTGAAGATGTATCAACTAGAGCTTTTTATGAGACTGGTGGTTAATTTTGAATTTTTATTTATTTAAATTTTTCTAAAATAAACTATTATTATGATAAAATTATGCCCAAAATTAAATATTAAGTAAGAATTGTGTAAAATGAACAAAATAAAAGATTTATCAAAGTTTGCAAATAAAAAATTTGGGCAAAATTTTTTAAAAAATAGCCAAATAATACACCAAATCATCCAAGCGATACCCAATGATGATTTAGAGATAGTTGAAATTGGGTCTGGCTTAGGTGATTTAACAAAAGAACTGATAAATGTTCGAAATGTCACAACATTTGAGGTTGATAAAAGACTATGTGAATATCTTTATACTCTTTTTGATAAACCTATTGCAGAGGGAATATTAAAATTGGAGTGTAGGGATGTGCTAGAGCATTGGGAGAATGGGAGCTTATTGGATAGAGATTATCATCTAATAGCCAATTTACCCTATTATATTGCAACCAATATTATCTTGAAAGCATTAAAAGATGAGAGATGCCAATCTATATTGGTAATGGTGCAAAAAGAGGTAGCTTTGAAATTTTCTGCTACTGTTGGAGAAAAAGCGTTTTCAGCTTTAAGTGTATTGGCTCAAAGTGTAGGTAAAGCGAAAATACTTTTTGATGTAGCACCTGAAAATTTTGTACCACCTCCAAAAGTGATGTCATCTATCCTTTTAATCACAAAAGATAAGAGTGAAGATAATAAAGGATTTGAAGAGTTTTTAAAAATTGCATTTAAACAGCCCAGAAAAAAACTCTCAAAAAATTTATCTGCTCACTACCCAAAAGATAAAATTGAAGCACTCTTTTCACAGCTGGGTATCGACTCAAATTTAAGACCTCATGAAGTTGAGACATTTATTTATCATCACTTATATAAAGAATTAAATAAGGATAAAATAAATGGAAGAGAAGAACGAAAAGAATAGTTCCCAAAATAGTAGTGAAGTACAAAATGTAGAACAAAAAGAGGAAAAAAAGGTTAGAAGAGACCGACCAGATAGACCAAAACGCTCAAGAAATCCTCATAGAGTTCCAAAGCAAGAATCAAATAATAATAGTAATAAAAATACAGAAAAAAAAGAAAAAGCTAAAAATAATCAAAATAACAAAAAGCAAAATAGCAAAAAATCAAGAAGTAAGAAAAGTAGAGTCAAACCCCTTAGTAATAATATAAAAGAGGCACTAAGATTAAATAAGATAGCAAATGATGCTAGAATGACTCCATGGAAAAAGATAGATACATCCAATAAAAATAAAATCCGTTTTACCCCATTGGGTGGACTTGGAGAGATTGGTGGAAATATGGCTGTTTTGGAGGATGATGAGACGGCTATTATTATAGATGTTGGGATGAGTTTCCCAGATTGGAGTATGCATGGAGTTGACATATTAGTACCAGATTTTTCGTATGTACACGCTATAAAAGATAAAATCAAAGGGATAGTTATTACTCACGCACACGAAGACCATATTGGAGCAGTTCCTTTTCTATTTAAAGAACTAAAATTTCCAATATATGGAACTCCACTCTCACTTGCTATGATAGAAAATAAGTTTTTGGAGCATAAACTAAAAGATGATGTAAAATATTTTAACTATATAGTAAAAAGAGAGATTTATGATATAGGTACTTTTAAAGTTGAGTGGATGCATATGACTCACTCTATTGTGGATGCTTGTGGACTTGCTATTCAGACAAAAGCAGGAACTTTAATTCACACAGCAGATTTCAAAATAGACCATACTCCAATAGATAATCAAACAACAGATTTACAAAGATATGCTTACTATGGAAATAAAGGGGTTTTATGTCTCTTTTCTGATAGTACTAACTCTCATAATACAGGATATACCAAAAGTGAAGCAGCTGTTGGAAAAACATTTGATACTCTATTTGATTTGGCAGAGGGTAGGGTGATTATGTCCACCTTTTCATCAAATACACATAGAATCTTTCAAGCAATGGAGAGAGGTGTAGCAGTTGGTAGAAAAGTGTGTGTTATTGGTCGTTCTATGGAGAGAAATATAGAAATATCTAGACAGCTTGGGTTTATTGATATAGAGGAAAAGCATTTTATAGAACCTCATGAAGTCAACAGATACCCAGATAAAGAGCTTCTCATTATTACCACAGGTTCTCAAGGTGAAGAGATGGCAGCACTTTCTAGAATGGCAACTGATGAACATAGACATATAAAATTAAAACCGACTGATACAGTTATTATCTCAGCTCATGCTATCCCAGGTAATGAAGCATCAGTTTCATCTATGATGAACAAACTAATAAAAGCTGGAGTTACTGTAAGATATAAAGATTTTGATGATATTCATGTATCAGGTCACGCAGCCCAAGAGGAGCAAAAGCTGATTTTAAGACTTGTTCAACCAAAATTCTTTTTGCCAGTTCATGGAGAGTATAACCATATAGCAAAACATGCTCAAACAGCAGTTAGTTGTGGAGTTAATGAAAAAAATATACTTCTTATGAATGACGGTGACCAAGTAGAGATTACTACAAAATATATCAAAAAAGTAAAAAGTGTAAAAGTTGGTAAGAGTTATATTGATAATCAAAATAATCGAGAGATAAAAGCTGAAGTTGTAAATGATAGACAAAAGTTAGCCCATGAGGGAATAGTAAATGTTGCATTACAGATTAATCAAGCAGAGAAAAAGGTAGTTGGTAAAGTTATTATCAATACTTATGGACTAATTCCAAATAAAGAGTTAAAGAGATTTAATCATGAAATAAAGAATATTATAGACTCATTTTTAATTAATGCAAAACCAGAACAACTCTCATCTCAAAAACATCTACAAGATGAATTGAGAATAGTGATTAGAAAGCATATTGTTCGTACACGCAAAAAATACCCTATTATTACGGTAAATGTATTTTTTGTATAAAATATAATATTTTATAACAGTAGAGGTCACAATATCTCTATTTTTATTTGGTTTTCTTTTGGTTATAAGCTATTTTTAAGAAATTTTAATTTTAAAAATATTATAATGAATTATTATCAAAAGGAGACCTGTTATGTTAGAAGTTGCACCACAAGTGATTTATACACTTATTGCTCTGTTGACTATCTGTGTATTGCTTTATATGTTAAAGCAATCATCCAAAGGGGATAGTAACTGTTATGAGGTTGAGTCATCTACAAACCCCGTTCACATAAACTACAATCCCAACATTAAAGTCAGCAAACAAAAGGAAGAGGATAATAGTATAAAACCTATGCTACTAGACCAACCAAAGGGAGGAGAAAAAGATAATTTACAGCTTATCAAAGGGATAGGTAATGTATTGGAGAGAGTTTTAAATGAGATGGGAGTTTTTCATTTTGAACAGATTGCAAACTGGACAGAAAAAGAGATAAATTGGATAGATAAATCCATAGCTTTTCCAGGTAGAATCCAGAGAGAAAAATGGGTGGAACAAGCCAAAAAACTGTTTTCTGAAAAGAAAAACTAGACTTCATAAAGAAGGAAAAATATATATATCTTTAAAATATATTTTTTCTTTTCTTCTCTTAGTTTATCTATGAATATTTTAAGTTAAATAATATTATAATTGAGCCATAAAAATAATAGATAAAAACAGGATTCAATATGTTAAATTCGACATCACCAATAATAATAAGTATAGTAATAATTATATCAGCGTTTGTTGGAGGATTAATCGGTCATCTTTTATCGAGGTCGAAAAGAGATGATATAGAGAACCCAAATTCAAATCATACTTTCCATGTTGATAGCTCAACAGGTATAGTTTCTGATATTACAACTTCAAGGTGATATATTAAAAATAGTGTTCCTTTAGTAGGATTTTGACACTATTTAATATATCCAATTTATTAAAAAACAGAAAAAAGCTACAAAATGAGCTTTTTCTGGTTAATCTTATATTAATTATAATTTAGGTATTGATTATAACCTTTTTATATATTATAATTGTAGAAATTATAATATATAAAGGGAGTTTTAATCATGAAGAGAATACTTATAACAATTTTTCAAAAAATTTTTTCTACACAGCCAAAAAAAGTAGGGAATGTCAATATATCTCTAATTAAACTTTAATTATATCTCTCTCTTTGAGATATAATATTCAAATTATGTTATAATCTCACCTAATCTCAAAACAAAGAAAATCAATGCGACTTAATAAATATATATCACACAACAGTAAGTATTCTCGTCGTGATGCAGACAAGCTTATAGAAGCTGGTGAAGTGACAGTTAATAAAAAAAAAGTAACTAATTTTGGATATATGGTACAAGATGGGGATTTTGTAGCTGTAAAAGGGAGACCAATAAGAAAAAAGACTCAATTTACAGTTATAGTCTATAATAAACCAAAAGGTACATTAGTAACCAAAAAAGATGATAGAGGGAGAGCGACAATCTATCATAAATTATCAGGAAAATTTAGAAGTTTTATTCCTATTGGAAGATTAGATTATGCTTCAGAGGGATTGTTACTAATGACTGATTCTCCAAAAATTGCTCAGATACTTATGGAATCCCAGTTAGATAGAACATATAATATAAAGATAGATAAACCATTAAATGAGAGTATGATTCAGGCGATGAAGGAGGGTTTAACTCTAGATGATGCTAGGGCTGGAGGACACAAAGACAGCAAGATAAGTTCTATGGTATTCAAGCCATTTGTGAGCTATGAGGTCAGAGGAGTAACAGGTAAATATACAAAACTAAGAGTTACTATATCTGAAGGAAAAAATAGAGAATTACGCCGTTTCTTTGGACATTTTGGGGCTAATATAGTAGATTTAAAGAGAGTTGCCTTTGGAGGGATAGAGCTAAACAATTTACCAACAAACAAGACTAGATACTTCACTCAAAGAGAGTATGATGATTTGCGTAAATTTATCAAAAATATAGAAAAAGAAAAAAAGAGAGAAAAGAGAGAGGAAGATATAGAAAAAATGTGAGTTTTTAATAATATTTATTTCAAATAGAATCATTACAATATTAATTAAAACATAAAAAAATTTTTTCTCTTTAATTATTTATACTTATGTTATAATAGTCCTTTATATATAAGGGGCAAACTATATGAGTACTACTACTATAAAATTCCAATGTGAAACAATAACACCTCTTTTTATGCATGGAGCAGATGGCAAAACACCAGAACTCCGTCCTGCTTCTATCAAAGGGGTTATGAGATTTTGGTGGAGAGCTATAAATGGAGATTTGCCTTTAAATGACTACAAAGAAAATGCTAAATTAAAAGGTCTTAGAAGTCAAGAAGCAGAGATTTTTGGTAATACTGAAATGAAGAGTAGTTTTAGTATTAAAATAAAAAACTATAAAGGTATTCCAGAAAGATTTGAAATAGAGTTTTTATTGTCTAATAGATGTGATTTTGATATAGAAAATTTTTTTAAAATAGTTGTTCTTTTGGGGGGATTTGGTAAATCTGCTAAAAAAATAGATAAAGGCAAAGTAAAACTATTAAGAATCCAAAGAGATGATAATGCATGGATTGAATATACGGAACCAAATAATTTAAATGATATTTTAGAACTCTTAGGGGATAAGTTTGAAATTCAAGATAATAAGATTATTAGTAAGAATTTTACATTTAACTATCCTATGGTTTATAAAATATGGATAGAGAATGATATTTTGAATGTAAAATTAAAAGAAGATAAGATTTTTCAAAGGAAATTAAATGGCTAACTATCTTTTCACCCTAACCATAACCCCCGTCCAAAGCTTTATTTCTCAAGCAAGAAAAACAAAAGACCTTTTTGCAGGTAGTGAGATTTTGTCTAATTTAATGAAAGAAGTAATAGGAAGTGAGGTTTTAACCTCACAAAAATTTGAACTTATCTATCCCTACTTTAATAAAGATGAGGATAAATCCTCATTTCCCAATAAAATTGTAATATCTTTTGAAAATATTACTCAAGATGGAATTGAAAAAATAGGGCAAAAATTAGAGGAGTTTATCAATAATAAATTTTATAAAAATGGATTGAGTATTTTAATTAAAACAGTTAGAGAAATTAATCTTGAAAATATGAGTGGTTGCAATAGTAAAATTAAAATAGATAATGATTTTGTAGAAAGCTATTTCAAACCTCAACTCTGTAATTTTTTCCAAATTTTTTGGGTAGCAGTAGAATTAAAAGATGCTTATCAAGAGAGTTATAAAAAACTGGAGCAAAGTTTAGGAGCTATTAAAAATCTAAGAACTTTTGAGCAATTAAGACAGTGTGGTTATAGAAAATGTTCTATTTGTGGAGAGAGGAATGGGCTTTTTTACAATAGGAATAAAAAACTCTCTTTTCTTTTTCCAAAAGCTATAAATATTCAAAATAATAAAGCAATAGATGAAAATGAAACCTTATGTGCTGTTTGTTTTACAAAGAGGTTTTATATAGATAAAGAAAATAAAAATAGTTATCCCTCAACAGCAGATATTGTAATGCTTAATAGAAAAAATGAACTTAATGGAGAGGATGCTCATTTATATTTAGAAGAAAAATATTCAGGGAAGAAAAAATCTTATGCCCTTATCCATTTTGATATAGATGATATGGGAAAAACACTTAGTGGTTTAAATAGAATGCAACAAGAAAAACTATCAGAAGTTTTAGGAGAGTTTTCACAAAAAGCAAAAGAAGTTGTAAACAAAAATGGTGAAACTATTTATGCTGGTGGTGATGATTTTTTAGGATTTGTGAATTTGGAGTATCTTTTTGATGTTATTGAGGAGATACAAAAGATTTTTAGTTATAAGGTTAGAGATTATGAAGTTGAAAATGAAAAAATATTTTCTAGCCTAACTTATTCAACCTCTATTTTAATAGCTCATTATAAAGCTCCACTTCATAAAGTTTTAGATTTTTCAAGAGAACTACTTGATATAACAAAAAAATATTTTGGAGATGAAAAAAATGGTGTTGGTATTATGGTTATTAGTAGCAATGCTATCAATGCTCAAACTATTTGTAAATATGAGGATTTAGAACTTTTGAATGATATGAGGGAAAAAAAAATAGGGATGAATTTACATTATAAGTTAAAAAGTATCTTTAGATTCTTTGATGAAAATACATTAGCTTATATAGAATATGAGTATCAAATAAAGATGTTGGAGTATGAAATTAAAAGATTATTAGAAAGAGAACAAGGAAATTTTAATGATGAAATATATAAAAAATTAATAGATTTTTTACATAGACAGGTAAACAATTTGAATACAGAAAACAAAATTATAATAGATTTTGATAATTTTATAGGTTATTTAAAAACTCTTGAACAACTCAAAAAGGTAATATAATGGCATTTATACAAATAACTCCAACAGATAGTCTATTTTTTGGAACAGGTAAACCATTTAATGCAGGGGCTGATAGTTGGACAGATAGTTCATTTTTACCTAATCCTTCTGTAATTTGGGGGGCTTTATTTACTCTTTTGCATAAAGAGGAGATAGCTCAAAAAGGTACTAACTTTATAACCACAGAAGAACAAAGAAAGAAATTAAAGATAAAAAATATCTATCTTTATAATGAAGAGCAGACCACTATTTTAGTTCCTGCTCCTTTGGATATTTTTGTGGATAGTGAGGGGAAAAGGTACAAAGGAGAGTATAGAGATGTTGAAGAAAATTTTATCTCTAATTATCCACTAAAAGTTATAAATATGGTTGAGGGCAAAGATGTAAAACCACTTGAAAATAGTTTTATTGAGATAAACTCACTTTACCAACATTATGTAAAGAAAAATTTTAAAAGTTTAATACTTTATGATTTTAATAAAGTGTTTGTAGCTGATTATAAGATAGGTATTAAGATAAATAGACAAAAAGGTATAGCCAAGGATAACCATTTATATAGAATTGATTTAACACAATTTAAAAAAGAGTGGTCTTTTTTGGTTGAGTATGAGTCTGATATTGAGTTTAATCAAAAGGGTATTTTAAAATTTGGTGGAGAGAGCAAAATAGCTTTTTATCAAAAGATAAATAAACCAACAGTTTTAAAGAGTGCTTGTAGATATAAAATAAATATATTAAGGGATTTAAAAACAAAAAAGTATTTTAAAATATTTTTTAAAACACCTGTTTATTTTCAAAATGGTTGGAAACCAAAAAAAAGTGGTCTTGTCTGTGCCAATATTGGAAAGCCTATTTTTATTGGTGGTTTTGATATGGAAGCCAATGAACCTAAAAAAATGAAAAAATATATTCCTGCTGGGTCTGTGTTTGTTTTTAAAAAAGATAAAGATAAAAAAATTGAAAGTGAAGATATTGAGTTGTATAAAGGCTTTGGTAGTTTTGAATTATTAACAATTTAGGAGAGATAAATATGTGTATAGCTGATGAAATGAATGAAGAGCAAAAAGAAATTATTATTACAAAAGATAGTTTTAAAGATTATGTTTATGTGATAGTTTCAACATTAAATCAGATGGTAAATTATATACCTTTAAAATATTTTGATTTTAAAGAGATTTATAATTTGACTGTTAAAAAAGAGGATAGTAATAAAAAAAATCTTTTTAAAAATGAAGATTGGGATAAGAATCTAAAATCGGTTTGTAGCAAAAATATAAATGATTTAGAGATAGATAAAGAAAAGTTTTTTGATGTGCTTTCAATTAAAGATTATCTTCAAAATCAAATAGCTAATGGAAAATTAAAAGATAAAAAGATTTTTTGGAATATTACAGGAGGTCAAAGAAATTTTGTTTTAGCTATTATGCAAGTAGCTAGGGAAGATGATATTATTTGTTATCTTGAGGGAAATAATAATCAGATGCTTTTATATAGTAAAGACAATATTCCAAAAGGTTCTATTGAAGATTATGGTATTGAAGATTTAACAATAGAGACAGCTTTAAATCTTATGGGATT
>Ga0256843_1002574_pt1 | contig 13129 bp, 15 predicted proteins | sample AlvinellametaG_FD_191572 | JGI IMG/M metagenome (GOLD analysis project Ga0256843, IMG submission 191572) | Pompeii worm associated microbial communities from hydrothermal vent at the East Pacific Rise, Pacific Ocean - Alvinella | ecosystem: Host-associated > Annelida > Integument > Unclassified ... | reverse complement strand
GATTTTGAATATATTTTTCTATAATAGTTTCAGGATAGAAACGTTTCTCTTTAAGTTTACCAACGGCACCTGCTCCCACTCCCATATAATCTTTATAGAGCCAGTATCCTAAGTTATGTTGTGATTGATAGGTTCCAAAGTTACTGATTTCATACTGAGAAAATCCATGTTTTTGGATTGTTTGAAATATCCAAGAGGTAAGTGAAAGTTGTTCACTACTCATTTGAGGTTTACTCTCAAAAGCCGTTCCCTCTTCAATAGTCAAAGCATAAGCGCTAATATGGTTGATAGGAAGTGAAAAAGCAGTTTCAATATCTTTACTAAGTAGCTCTTTTGTATCTCCTAGTGTTGCGTAAATCAAATCGAGTGAAAGATTTTCAAAGCCTATTTCTTTTGCATTAGTGATTGCTTCTAGAGCCATTTTTGGTGTGTGGGCACGGTTTAAAAGTTTGAGTTTCTCTTCATTGAAACTTTGTACGCCAAAACTTATACGATTCACACCAAGTTGATGCATCCCCTCTAACCACTCTTTTGATGCACTATTTGGGTTTGCTTCACTCGTTATCTCTATACCTTGTATCAAGTATGGGGAGAGGAGTGCAAAAATAGGTTTATAGAGTTCAGGAGAGATAGTGGAGGGTGTACCTCCTCCTATAAACAGAGTTTCAATAGAGTTCTCTTTTGCATCAAATCTTTTGAGTTCATGTTGTAACTGCACTTCTAATGCAGACATATACTCTGCTTTGAGATGAAATTTATCAACATAAGAGTTAAAGGCACAGTAGGAGCATTTTGAGTCACAAAAAGGTATATGTATATATAAAAGCATAAGGAATTGTATCTAAATTTACTTTGTTTTAATTACTACTTTTGTATAATCGCGATAATTATAACATAGGCAAAAATATGAGTAAAATAGGTGAATATCGTCCAAACGTAGCGATGATTATTGTTTCTGATAACTATCCTGATAAAAAAGAGATTTTTATCGCTCAGCGTAATGACCTTTTGAACATTTGGCAGTTTCCTCAAGGTGGAATTGACAAGGGTGAAGAGGTAAAAGAGGCTCTTTTTCGTGAAATGGAAGAGGAGATAGGAACTGCTGATGCAGAGATTATAGCAGAGTATCCAGAGTGGATTTCTTATGATTTTCCATCAAAAATAGCAGATAAAATGAAACCCTATAAGGGACAAACACAACGCTATTTTTTGATGAAGTTAAACAAAGACGCTGTAATTAAACTTGATACGGAACATCCGGAATTTATCAGTTATAAATATGTCAGTGTGGATGATGTGTTAAACCATACTGCACACTTTAAAAAGCCTGTGTATGAGACGGTTATAAATTATTTTAAAAAAGAGGGACTACTTTAAATGTTAATAGTTCAAAAATTTGGTGGAACAAGTGTTGGTGATTTAGAGCGCATTCAAAATGTGGCAAATCGTGTAAGTGAGAGTAAAAAAAAGGGGAATGATATCGTTGTTGTTGTTTCGGCTATGAGTGGCGAGACAAATAAACTTGTCTCTTATGCAGAACACTTCTCAAAAAATCCAGCTCAGGCAGAGATGGATATGCTACTAAGTGCGGGGGAACGTGTAACTGCTTCACTCCTCTCCATAGCACTGCAAGAGATGGGTCATGATGCAACGGCTATGACTGGTCGAAAAGCGGGAATAGTGACAGATAAACATCATACAAAAGCTCGTATCGAAGAGATTAATCCTATAAAGATGACAGATGCACTCAAAGAGGGTAAAATTGTTGTTGTAGCTGGTTTTCAAGGTGTAAATGAGCATGGTGATGTGACAACTCTTGGTCGAGGTGGGAGTGATTTATCTGCGGTGGCGATAGCAGGAGCTTTAAAAGCAGATCTTTGTGAGATATATACAGATGTAAGTGGTATCTATACAACTGATCCACGTATCGAACCAAAGGCAAAAAAACTCGATAAAATCTCTTACGATGAGATGTTAGAACTTGCATCACTAGGTGCGAAAGTATTACAAAATCGTTCAGTAGAGATGGCAAAAAAATTAAATGTAAATTTAGTAACAAGAACAAGCTTTTCAAATGAAGAGGGAACATTAATAACAAAAGAGGAAAACATTATGGAAGCACCATTAGTAAGCGGAATAGCATTAGATAGAAACCAAGCACGTATCTCACTTATGGGTGTAAAAGATAGACCAGGAATAGCTTCTGATATTTTTAACAAGTTAGCGGATGAAGAAGTCAATGTAGATATGATTATTCAAAATAAAGCAGTGGATGATACGACAAACATTGACTTTACAGTTCCAGTAAGTGATCTTCATGACGCAAAAAAAATAGTAGATACTTTTGTACAAGATGGTGAGATTAAAGATGATTCATATAATGAAGATATTTGTAAGGTCTCTGTTGTTGGTGTGGGTATGAGAAGTCATACAGGTGTAGCAGCAAGAGCATTTTCAACTATGGCAGATAATAACATCAACATAAATATGATTTCAACAAGTGAGATTAAAATTTCTATGGTGATTGATGAGAAGTATGCTGAACTCGCAGTTCGTGGACTTCATGAAGCATACGAACTAGATAAGTAGTAGTTGATGCCAAACACCTATGCACCCGATTTTGCTCAGTGGAGTTTAGATGCCATAAGAGAAGAGGGTGGAAGTCTTTCTTGGCTTGAAGAGCAGAGGTTTGAGTGGTCAAAAACAACAGCTTATGCACTTGAACAAATCCTTCAGGGTAAGACTATTATCTTGATTACAGATGAGAAGCGTAAATGGCTTGAGACATATATACTCTCCTCTTTAAATACGGCATCACAAGATCGTCCTCTTATCCCTCTTGTCAGCATAGATAGTATCTGTGTTCATTACAATAGTATCAGTGGTGGAGAGATGATTGATGTTGTTGACAATATGATAGAACTCTCTTATAAAGATGATTACTTCTTCTGGTATATTGGAAAAGGTAACGATAAACGTTCAGATATTGCTAAGAGAAGAGATAACAGTTACTTCTGGATGTTTGACGAAGATTTTAATAACGCTTTTACATTGAAGTCTTATGATAAAGCTTTAGATATTAAGCTTTTACAACTCTATCGTCTTTTTGATTTATCACTAAACGCTACAATGTTTGGAGAGGTTGATGCAAGTTCATAACTCTGTAAAAGGACACATTATCATTGCTAGTGATATTGATGCAGAAGTTGAAAGGCTTCAAGAGGAGTTAAAACCTTTTCGTGTTGTGAAGTTTGTTGTCACTGATGAGAGTTTTAAGATAGAACATGCAAAAGCAGTTTTAGCAGAATCGTACATTAGTGAGTCTCAAACCAAGTATATTATTATTGGTGCGACGGATTTAACAGATGTTGCACAAAATTCTCTTTTAAAGCTTTTAGAAGAACCCCCAAGAAATATAGAATTTATTATCATATCTCCTACAAAGTCAAATCTATTACCGACTGTACGCTCTCGCTTACCAATACTCAAAGTAGATACAAAAACAGATATACAAAAGATAGAACTCAATTTAGCACATTTAGACTATAAAGAGGTGTTTGCATTCTTAAAAGAGCATGCAAGAATCAAAAAAGAGGATGCAAAAGAGTTAGTCCAAGCCCTTTTTCATAGAGCAACAGTTGTGGATATGCTTATCTTAACACCGCTACAACTTGATAATTTTGATAAAGCGTATAGACTTTTAAATCTTAACTCAAGACCTCAAAGTGTCTTAGCTATGCTTCTGATGAGTTTTGCAAGGGAGCGATAAGATGATAGTAGAAAAGTTATCCAATGCCCTTGATGCAAAAAAATATATAAAAGAGATTGGTGTGGATGGTGGTGGCATCGATATACTCCATGCTAAAACACAAACACATATTATAAGTATTAAAGATTTACACGTAGGTGGAGCAAATATTTTAAAACAAGATGCACTCTCTGTTGGTGCAGATTTAGCTGTACCTCGTGGAACAGTTTTAGCACTAACACCAAGAGTGGATTGTCTTCTGATTGCAACGACTTCACAACTTAAAAAGCTTGCTAAAAAAGAGTTGGCTCAACCTTTTGGACTCAAAGATTTGGCATTGAAGTTTAAAGAGTTTACTCAAATACAAAAACCTCAAAAAGTGCGAATAATGGGAATTATCAATGCAAATGATGATAGCTTTTTTAGTGGCAGTAGATTTAACGATGCAGATGCAATAGCAAAAATTGAGACAATGATCGAGGAGGGTGCTACTATCATAGATATAGGTGGCGTCTCTTCTAAACCTAATGCAGAAGTAGTAAGTGCAGAAGAAGAACTCTCTCGAGTCAAACCCATAGTAGATATGCTGTATGAAAAACAACTCTATAAAAAAGCCTCTTTTAGTATAGATAGCTATGAGCCAAAAGTTATTGAGTACGCTTTACAATCAGGATTTACAATCGTAAATGATATTACTGGTCTTGCAAATGATGAGGTATGTAGGGTTGTAGCAAAGTATGATGCACAAGTTGTCATCATGCATATGCAAGGGACTCCCCAAACGATGCAAAAAAATCCTCAGTATGAAAATATACTCGATGATATTTATCAGTTTTTTCAAAAGCGTATAGATAAAGCTAAGCATTTTGGAATAAATGATATACTACTAGATATAGGTATAGGCTTTGGTAAAACTTTAGAGGATAACTTGAAGCTTATCAAACATCTTGAGCATTTTAGAACACTGAATAAACCTCTTTTGGTAGGTGCATCGAGAAAATCAATGATTCATAAAATTGACGAGAGTAGTGTAGAAGAGAGATTAGCTGGTACAATAGCCTTACATCTTGAAGCTATAAGAAATGGTGCTTCTATTGTACGAGTACATGATGTCAAAGAGCATCATCAAGCAATAGCGGTTTATGAAGAATTATTTAAAATCTAAGGACGAAGAGTATGCAGTTTCCAATTATAGGTGATATAGCTAGTACAAATGTTGTTTCTATCGATATAAATGAGAGTATAGTCAGTGCTATTGATCTCATGTTGAAGCACGAACATAGAAATATTGTTGTCGTGGACAAAAATAATTTTTATATTTTTACAGTATTAGATATCTTAAATATTCAAACTTTAGGCATTGAACTTGAATCTCCTCTTAGTAAACTTACTCTCTCTAAAATCCCTATTATAGGAAAAGATAAAAATGTTTTAGATACTTTAGAGTATTTAAATAATGAGATAGAGTTTATATGTGTTGTCAATAGGGACAACTCTTTATATGGGCTGATCACACACTCTGATATAACGGTAAATATAGATCCTGACACACTAATGGATAACTTTCGACTTTCAGACTTTTTAAAAATAGGAAGACGAATGAAATGGGTTCATAAGGAGGATACAACATCAGAGATTTTAAATGAAATGGTTCATACTGCTTTTGATAATGTAGTTGTTGTTGAAGATTCAAAACCAATAGGAATATTAACAACAAAAGATGTTATGTGTCTTGTAAAGAGTAAATATGATTTATCTTTGCCAATAGGAAAGTATATGTCGACACCAGTTGACTCTATCAATAAAACAGCTTCTATAAAAGAAGCACTCTCCTTTATAAAAAGTAAACAATATAAAAGAGTTGTTGTGGTAGATGACGATGGAAAACTATCAGGTATTATTGCACAAAAAGAGTTAATATCATTAACCTATTCTAGATGGGCTGTTCTTATGAAAGAGTATCAAAAAGAGTTAAGTGAAATAAATGATATGTTGGAGAGTAAAAATAGAGAGTATGAGGTTATGGCTTCGACAGACTCCTTAACAGGACTCTACAATAGACATAAATTTACGGAGCTTTATATCGCTTCTTATAAATCAATGCTTCAAAGAGATAATGAACTTTCTTTAATAATGCTTGATATTGATTACTTTAAAAAAGTGAATGATACATATGGACATAATGTAGGCGATAATGTACTTGTACAGGTATCTCATGCTTTGTTGAGAGTTTTACGAAACATAGATATTGTCTGTAGATGGGGAGGAGAAGAGTTTGTTGTTCTTCTTCCATCTGCTTCTCTTGAAGTTGCTACTACATTAGCTGAAACAATTCGTCTACATATAAAAGAGTTAGATTTAGATACTGTGCATCATATTACAGTGAGTTTAGGTGTATGTACTGTACGTGCAGGTGAAGATATCGAAGAAACTATTGATAGGGCAGATAAAGCACTCTATCTTGCAAAGCATTCTGGAAGAGATTGTGTAAAAACAGAGTTAGAGCTTTAAAGCTCTAACTCTATTTATAGCATGATTCCACGAATCATATAGAAGAGGATAGCAGATAGTATTGCAGCTGCAGGAACTGTAATAACCCATGCAGCAATAATCTTTTTCACTGCATCACGTTTTACATATTCAACTTTTTTCACTTCTTTTATATGTTTTTTAGCAGATTTTATAATTTTTTCTTCATCGGCAATAAGTTTATAAAGTTCTACAACTCTTTCATACTCATTGACTGATTTTTTCTCTTTTTTCTCAAGTTTATCGAGTTCAGATTTATAAGCATTGAGAGTATGCTTCTCATCTTTAATAGTCTCTTTATCTTCCTTAATTGTAGTATCTGCATCATTTAAATGAAGATATTCACGTAAGAAACCAACTCCAAAAACACCACCAATAGCAATATGAGTGGAGCTTACAGGAAGCCCTAGTTGAGAAGCAATAATCACTGTGATTGATGCAGCCATTGCGATAGAAAATGCTCGGATTTGGTCAAGCTCTGTTATCTCTGTTCCTACTGTTTTAATGAGTTTAGGACCATAGAGTGCAAGACCAAGAGCAATTCCTAAAGCACCAACACCCATAACCCATAAGGGAATACTCGCCTTTGAAGAGATACCTCCATTGACTACTGCATCATTGATAGCTGCAAGTGGACCAATGGCATTTGCAACATCATTTGCACCATGTGCAAAACTAAGAAGTGCAGCAGCAAAAACTAAGGGAATAGTAAAGAGTGTATTTACTGAATCTTTAGTATTCTCAATAGCTGAAGTATTTGAAGAGAGTTTTGATTTTACTACTAAGTAGACTAAAACGGCTGCTATCGCACCCATGATAAGAGCAGTAAGTAGTGAAGGTTTTTTACTCATCTCTATGGAGATTAAAGGGAGTAAGTTGAGTACATCTACGACTTGTGGCCAGATTTTTTTAAGACCTTTAAGTGTTAGATATGTTACAAATGCCCATGCCATAATTGCAACAAAAATAGGAACATAAGTTTTTGCAGCTCTTATCTTATCCTCTTTAAAGACGATAGATTTTTTTATAGCAAAAAGAAAGGCAGCTGCAATAAGACCACCAAGAACAGGAGAAATAACCCATGAAGCAGCAATTTTACCCATAGTTCCCCATGAAACTATACTAAAACCAGCAGCAGCAATACCAGCACCCATAACTCCCCCAACAATAGAGTGAGTAGTAGATACTGGAGCACGCATCATTGTAGCAAAGTTAAGCCAGAGAGCAGCGGCTAGAAGAGCTGCCATCATAGCCCATATAAAAGGATCGGCATTTCCACCAAAAGCTGAAATGTCTATAATGCCTTTTTTAATAGTTTTGACAACTTCACCACCTGCAATAAGTGCTCCACCTGCTTCAAAGATAGCAGCAATAACTATTGCCATTGTCATAGTCATTGCTTTAGATCCAACAGCAGGTCCTACATTGTTAGCTACATCATTTGCACCGATATTCATAGCCATATAGGCACCAATAAGTGCTGCAATAGCCAAGAACATATTGTTTGGAATGCCACCATTACTTAAAAAACTATATGTAAGGACACCTATCATGAAAAAGAGTGCAAAGCCTAAACGAGTAAAATCAGTTCCACTCTTTTTAAGTGCCTCCTCTTCAAGTTTTTTCATAGTTTGGATTTCCATTTATTTACCTTCACTCTTTATATATGCTTTTACAATTTCGACTTTTTTTATAGGTCGACTACTATTTACAGGAGTATTGTTCAATTTTTGAAGTACTGGATATGACGCTTCTGTTATTTGACCAAAAATTGTATGATGACCATTAAGCCATGGAGTTGGCGCAGTTGTTATAAAAAACTGGCTTCCATTTGTAGCTGGTCCACGATTTGCCATTGCTAAGATACCTGCTTTATCAAAAACTTTATCTTTAAATTCATCTTTAAAGTCTTTGTGCCAGATACTTTCACCACCTCTACCTGTTCCTGTTGGGTCTCCCCCTTGAATCATAAAGTCTTTGATAATTCTATGAAATACAATTCCATCGTAATAACCATTTTTTATATGAGTCATAAAGTTTTCAACGGCGAGAGGTGCTATATCTGGAAAAAGTTCTATCTCTAAGTCACCATCTGTTGTTTGAAGAACAACAAGAGGATTTGACTTATTAGATGGAGACTGTTTTTTTACATGTTCTATCTCTTTTTTTGGTGTTGAATTTTCACTTCCACAAGCAGTAAATGAGAGAGTTAAGAGTAGTGTGAAGGCTAGTAGTATATTTTTAATCATAGTTTATTTCTCCTCAAATGTTAAACATACAGAATTTATACAGTATCTTTGACCAGTTGGTTCTGGCCCATCTGGAAAGACATGTCCTAAATGTGCATCACATGTTGCACAGAGAACCTCTACACGAATCATTCCATGTGCTACATCTTTTACTTCAGTAACTGCATCTTCTACGCTTTCATAGTAACTAGGCCATCCTGTACCTGAGTCAAACTTCGTATCTGATTCAAAAAGATCAGCACCACAACATACACATTTGTAAATACCTTCACCTTTATAATCATAAAATTCACCCGAAAACGGTGCTTCAGTTCCATGCATCCTACATACTGAAAATGCTTCAGGTGTTAGCTGGGCTCTCCACTCTTGTTCACTCTTGAGTACTTTGTTCATATTTTATCCTTAAGTTTTTTATCTCGATGCAATCCTCTTCATAAAGGATATTAACACTTTTAGTAGATAAATGAAAGGCATATTCTATCTCATTTTCGCTTGAAAAACATAAATCCATAAGTATTATATGGTCTACTTGCAGTTCATTTGTATCCAAATAATTACATAGAAGAAGATTCGTGAATTTTTGGTTTATAAGGTGTATAGAACTATCTAATGTATTTATATCATTTTCTATGAAAGAGTCTAAATCATCTTTGAGTTTTTCTCTTGATAGTGAGTTGCTTACAACTAAAATTTTTTCATCACTTCTTTGTATAAGAGAGGCGATAAGGTGCATAGCTTTTGCATGTGGATTTGTTTTATAAAAATTAATTTTTCTCTCTTGAAATCTATAATTTATCTGTTGTGTATCATCATTATCCAAGTGAACAAAAATAAGATGAGATTTTTTTTGTATATGTTTTAAATATTCTGTAAATTCAAGAGGATAAAGAAGTGCATCATCACACATAATTATATCTGCTATAGGAAAAGATTTTTTCATAAGCTTATCATCAATATGGAGTGTAGTGAGAGATTCTCTTCCTAATTTAAGTTGATGTTTGTTGAGAAGTTCCAAGGGTGTCAGTATCTCTATGGCTGTTAAGTCAAACTCTATAATAGCATGTTCTACAATATCTAAAAGTTTTTTCTTTAAAATATCACAGGCGAGAAGTGTTGGTTTAATAATAATGATTTTTTTAGAGTTTCCACTAAAAACTTCAACAATAGATTTTAAAAGTAAAAGGTTACTTTTTCCTGAAGCACTGACGCCCCTCAGCGTATAAATAGGAGGAAACTCCTCATTATCTATAAAGTCTATTTGTATTTGTGACGCAGGATGAAATTTACTCCCTTGATCTATAATGGCATGTTGTATAAAAAGAGTTGTAAGAATTTTTTCTAAAGGAAGTAAATTATCACTCTCTTTTGAAGCATCTTGAAGTTTTTTAAAAATATCAGCATCTTGTGCGTCACTAAAGATAATCTTCTCTTTTGGAAGTAACTCTTTAAATGAATCATTTAAATGCTCATACTCATCAGCACTTAAATTTTCCATTAGAAGGTAGTTGAAAATAGGAACTCCATCATCATGTGTGAGTTCATTAAATTTTTTTCGAATAATATTTTGTCTATTCTCAAATGCTAAAGTATTTTCAGAAGAGTCTTGATGTTCTGCTTTTTGTATATCAGCATTTTTAAGTTCATCAAAGGTCCACTCTTTTGTTTCAAACAGATAGATACCTCGTAGTTCATCAATAACCATCAGTGGTATAGTATAAACATTGGTATGATGATAAATATTCATATCTTTGTAAACAAGAAGGTTACTTTGTGAGGATAAACTTTTCAGTTTTTTTATTAAAATTGTGTCAGGGACAGTGAGTTTTTTCTTTTTCTTTTTAAAAAATGATGTAATTGAGGATAGATTCATTATATAAGTAAATATTGTCACGAGAGTGACAATATTTTAGGGACTATTTACCTGAAGCTACACGGTCTTTCAGACCTTTACCAGCTTTAAACTTTGGAACCATTTTATCTTGAGTAGTATAAGTTTTATCAGTACCTGGTACTTTTCCACTTTTACCTTTTTGAAGTGCAGCAGTAAAACTACCAAAACCAACTAAAGAAACATCTTCTTTTTTAACTAATGCTGTCGTAACTGCATCAGTAAATGCTTTAATAGCCGCTTCAGCCTCTACTTTAGTTTTATACTCGCCACTTGCTTGTACTAATTCAACGAATTGAGCTTTATTCATATGATATACCTTGGATTAAATATTTTCCGAACATTCATCTGATGTGAAATAATTCAGCTACAAGTACTTTATACTTTATTTGCTTAAATTTTTCTTCTTTTTACTTGATTTTAGTAAAAATTGTAATAGTTTTGTTTCTTTAAGTCCATATTTAGCCTGATTGAGGAGCTTTTGCATATAAAAGTTACTATTACTTGTAAGTAGAATAGAAGCTAAGTTCTTCATTTTTTTATATTTATTATCATTTGTGTGAATAGATAAAAAAACTTCATCAAGTCCATCTCTCTCGTTTTTAGTAAGTACGCTCATGAACTTACTCCTCTAACTTGTTTATTTTTCTAACAGCTCTAATAATCTCATCATCATCTAAGTCTCCCAACATTTTCATAACAATAGAAGCCGCTTGGGGTTTTGCTCGCCCTAGCTTCCAGTCTTGATATGTACGCATAGAGATCCCAAATCGGAGTGCCATATCTTTAAGAGATATTTTTTTTCCATTATTTTGTGACTCTAATGAGTTGTGAAGAATATTAAATAAGTCATCAATTTGCATAAGTTGAATTATACGGAATATATACTTAATTATACATTTAAATATGTTATTTGATGTATTAATTGTATCAAAATGTACTAAATATAAATATTATACTCGAATAATTATATATTAATATATAATTAAAGTGTATTATACACGGTTTATCGTATATTTTTTTAATAAAAATAGGATGAAAACTTGTGGGTTTTTTGAAAACTCTTTACTTATGAATTATGCAAAGAGTTTTACTAAGAAAAAATGGTAGTTTGGAGAAAGGGGGTATAGGGAATAGAGGTAGAATTAGTACTCTAATAAATCACTATAATCATATTTTGAAAAATCTAAATAGAGTTTACCGTTTTGCTTGATAACTCTAACATCTTTATCATGGACTGCTAAAAATCTTTTTTTGATAACTTTTTTTTGATAACTCTCTAAATCAAGTGTTTTAAGATAACTTTTAAGCTCAACGATTTTTTCACCACTTTGTTCCTCTTGAGACTCTACTGGTGTTAAGGTTTCTACTTCATGAATTGTTTGTGCCTTTTCAGCACTTATCTTTGCATTAACAAGTTCAAGAATAGTTTTTAGCTGTTTGTCTTTTTGGCTATATACTTGTTCTATTTTGTTCATTTCATCACGTAGCATTTGCTCTTTATCATCTATGAGTTTGTCTATTTTTGCTTCAAGTTGAATAATTTTATCTTTAAGTTGTTGGTTCTCTTTCTGATAGAGACTGAGAATCATAGCTACTGTTGTTTTTGATTTAGCAGGTTTCTGTACAGGGATATTTTTGAGAGTTGATAGTTTCTCGTCTTTTTTAGGAGTAACTTTTTTTTCTTCATAAAGCTCTCTTCTCTTATCTTGATTAAGAGAACTTCTTGTGACTATAATGTAAGTAACACCATCCTCAATGATGTAGTTTAATTTTTTTGCACGTATTTTAGAGTTGATCATCTCTTTAGACATTTTAAAATGTTTTGAATACTCTTCTAATGTTAAACGCATAAGACTCCTTTATATGATTGAGTTATAGTTAATATCTGGCGGATTGATGATACCAGAATCTCTTAGCCAGATGAGGCAACCTTTTTTTTCTTTTCCATGTTTATCTTTAAATGAGTATTGACTAGATTTTTTCAGTTCACGTTTAGTGAGCAAGGTGTTAAAATCTTTATGAAGAGTAAGAAATTTTTTTAAACTTTGGTAAGCAGAATCTGAGACCATTACTGTAGATATACTAAAATTTTTAATTTCTAAATATCTTGCACAATCATTAAGTCCATCACCTATAAAGTTTTTACTCCCTAAAATATCAATAAATTCATTGACTTCCCCAGTATGTACAGCAATTCTTATACCTTCAAAATAGGGATATTTAATGGCTATATGCTCAGAAAAGTGATTAAAACTAAGTCCTAAAATTGCTCCAAATCCCTTAAGCCTTGGATTTAAGATGCAGTAAAATCCATCACCTGTTGAGACGTACCCAATAATAAACTTAGAGAGAGGAGTGTTTGAGTTTAAGAGCATTTTTTCTATCATTTTTTTAAAACTCTTTGTTAAAAATACTACTATCTCTAACTGCTCACTCGATTTAAGTTGTGAAAAATTGATAATGTCTATGAGCACAATATCTGTAATAAGTGCTTTTGTATTTACTTTTGCCATTTCGCTCATTTTATCATAAAGTTCTTTTAAATGAACTTTTTAATATAATTTCAAAATAATTTATGTAAGAGGGTGGTTTTTTTATGAGTAAAGGTATTTTAGATATTGTGAAGCCTGGAGTTCTTTTTGGTGAAGATGTAGAGAAAGTGTATGCACATGCGAAAGAGGTAGGGTTTGCTATTCCCGCTGTAAATGTTGT
>Ga0256843_1002573_pt1 | contig 13130 bp, 8 predicted proteins | sample AlvinellametaG_FD_191572 | JGI IMG/M metagenome (GOLD analysis project Ga0256843, IMG submission 191572) | Pompeii worm associated microbial communities from hydrothermal vent at the East Pacific Rise, Pacific Ocean - Alvinella | ecosystem: Host-associated > Annelida > Integument > Unclassified ... | reverse complement strand
GTAAGGCATCTCCCATAAAAATAAGAGGGATACAAAAGAGTATAATAGTTGAAAAATTTGCTGCTAAATCAATGGGTACAGCTGCTTTAAAGTAGGTGTAGATAAGGTAAGAACCAATAAGGAGTAAAAAGACCGATGGTATTTTTAACCTATTGGCAACAGCATCACTTAAAACTACCAAACTCAGTAGGGTAATTAAAACGATTTCTGGTGCGAAACTATGCATAAGAGACTCCTTTAAAATAGTTCGCCACTGTCCTCTGAAACAGGGCGAAGAGGTACTTTTCTTTTTGGATGAAGGGCATCACCACTCTCCTCTTGAGAAGAGGGGATATCATCAACAATAGGAAGTGTAGGGGCATACCCTATATCTTCATCTGCATCTATATCGATGGATTCAATAGGAGAGATATCTTCATCTATATCTAGCATATCACCATCTATAAAACCATCCCCCTCCTCTTCATCCAAAAAGGATGATTTACTCTCTACGGGAAGAGGGGAGATAGCTGTGTAGAGCTCTTTTTTACCCTCATATACCCCTTCAAATACCCCATCAGGTCTCTTAAAGTGGTAGGCTTTGGTAAGGTTTTGTTCAAGCAGCTTCTTGTAGTAGTAGGCAAAAGCTGGTGCTGCTAATCCTCCTCCTGTTGCGCCTCGTTTTCCAATAGGCTTATTGTTATCACGCCCTACCCAAACGATGGTCTCAATAGTAGGAGAGTAACCACAAAACCAAGCATCTACCCCATTGTTCGTCGTACCTGTCTTTCCGGCAAGCTCTATGCCTTCTACTTGGGCTCGTCTTCCTGTACCTCGTTTAATGACATCTTTTAAAATATCGGTCATAAGGTAGGCTTGTGCTGGTGTAGTAAAGCCCTCTATCTCTTTGGGGCGTGTCTCGTAAATCACTGCCCCCTCTTTAGAGACAATTTTACTCACAAGTCGTGGTTCTATCATGTGTCCATGGTTGGCAAAGACTGAAAATATTTGTGCCATTTTAAGTGGGCTCAGTCCTAAGTTACCAAGGGCAATAGACATATCTTTAGGGATATGAGGTACATCCAAAAATGCCAGTCGATCACGAATGGTCTTCACACCTAAGTCTGCCACAAGGTTAATTGTAGCTAAGTTACGAGAGTGTACCAATGCCTCACGCAACGTAATAAACCCTTTGAAGTCTCGTTCATAATTTTTAGGTGCCCACACCTTTTTATGCCCTTTGTAGGTGTACTCAAATGTTCTTGCCAAATCGGTTAATGGGGTAGCAGGATTATAGCCCATATCGAGTGCTGTTTGGTAGATAAAGGGTTTAAAGGCCGAACCAGGCTGACGCTTAGACTGTGTCACACGATTAAATGCTGACATCTTGTAGGAGACACCCCCTACCATACTCAATATATCTCCAGTGGCACTCTCTACTGAGACAAATGCCATATTGATTTTACTTGTTTTTAAAGACTCATGATACTTTTTTAAAATCGCTTGATAGCGTTGAGAAACAGCCTCTTTGGCAATAGCTTGTTGCTCCAAATCAATCGTAGTATAGATTTTATACCCACCTGTCCTAATATCTCCCAATTTTCCTCTAAAGCGTCTTAAGACCTCATCTACAATATAGGGGGCAATATTTTGTGTAAGTGAACTCTTATAGACTTTTGGTGACTCCTTAACGGCCTTTAGATAATCGGCTTGGGTAAGCCACCCAATACTCTTCATACGATACAACACATTGTTGGCACGATTGAGTGCCCGTTTGTAGTGTCGTATAGGGTTGTAGAAACTTGGCGCATTGGGGATACCCACAAGCATCGCCATCTCTTTGAGGGTTAGTTGGCTTAACTCCTTGTGGAAGTAGCCGTTAGCTGCTGTTTTGACACCAAAGTAGTTGTTTCCATAAGAGATCTCATTGAGATAACGCTCAAGAATCTGCTCTTTACTCAACTCATGCTCAATCTTAAGTGCTAAAATAGCCTCTTTAACCTTACGCATAAGCTTCTTTTCATTGCTTAAAAGTTTGTTCTTAATGAGCTGTTGAGTGAGTGTACTTCCCCCCTCTACAAAACGCCCTGCCTTAATATCTTTCACAATCGCACGTAAAATAGCATCGGGGTTGACACCGTTATGTTCAAAGAAACGGGTATCTTCCATAGCAACTAACCCCTCAATGAGTTTTCCTGGAATCTCGTCATAACGGGCATAGAGACGGTGTTGCTTCTTAAAGACATACGCCAATCTATGCCCATTTCTGTCAAGAATAACCGATGAAGTCTCAGGCGTATAGTGTATGAGCTTATCGGCATCTAGTGTAATCTTCTCATACGCATAGACAAACGCCCCAAAGAGTACTACTGTTGCCACAAGCCCTAAAATTAATGAAGCTTTTAACATTAGGTTAAACATCTTGCTCCTTTACAGTAGATGGTGTATTGTGTAAAATAAGCATACACGCATGTTGTATCTTTTTCGTAGCAATAGAGGTGTTTAAGATAAGCCTCATTATTGGTTTTTCTACCGTAGGTTGCCTAATGGCACCTACCAAATACCCCTGTGCAATTAACCCTTTTTGTATGAACTTTGTATGGGCATTGCTTGGTACCTCCAAGGGGACAATAAGACTCTTCACCTCTTTATGTAGAAGGTTTTCTACTATCGCTTGGCGTTTGGCTATCTTCTTACGGTAGGTTTTGGCATGTTTTTGAATATGTTTTAGGTTTACGAGTGCCAAAGCTGTGTCAAAGACAGAGGGTGCTGTAGAGTAGATGATGGGTTTGGCACGATTGACTAAAAAAGAGATAATCTCACTTGATGCTAAAATATAGGCGCCATACGAACCATAGGCTTTTCCTAGTGTTCCCATCTTAATGTGGCGTGGAGTAATGGTGATGTTGTGGTACTCAAAAATACCTAATAACTTCTTGCCAATCACCCCTGATGAATGGGCTTCATCAACTATCATAAGGGCTTTTTTAGCTTCGCAAAGAGTGAAGATCTCTTTTTTACACAAGTCACCTCCCATAGAGTAAACCCCCTCTACAGCTACAATCTGTCTCTTGGCTGGGTAGTCTGCGAGTTTTTGTGCCAAATCTTCTACATCGTTGTGTTTAAAGGTCACTACCCTCTCACCCAAAAGTTGTGCTGCCATCACCCCACTTGCGTGGTACTCCTCATCCATAAAGAGCATATCGCCTTTGCGTACGAGTGCCTCAATAAGTGCCATATTGGCAAGAAAACCACTCCCTACCACCACTGCCTCTTCAAAGCCATTCAACGCTGCCATTTTCATCTCAAACATACGGTGAATGGGGTGGTAGCCATTGACCAACATGCTGGCTTTTGAACTTAGCGTCTCATAACTTTTTACCAACTTTACTGCTTTTTTAAACTGTTTTTTATTGGTAGAGAGTCCTAAGTAATCGTTACTTGCTAAATCTTCTAGCCTATCATCAAAGAGTGTTCTCTCTCTAAAGCGTTCTGCTTTTTTAAGGGCTTTGAGTTCATTACTATACATCTATGCTCCCAACCAAGGTAAAAGTACCTCAACTTGTAAACCCATAGCTGTACTCTCATAGCCTTGAACTGACTCAATATACTTTTTACAAAACCCCTCTACCATACACCCTCCAGCTTTGCCTTCCCAAAGAGCACTCTCTAAGTAGGCTTCCAAATCTGCCTCATCAAAAGGGGCAAAGGTGTAGTGTGTCGCTGAGATATTGGAAAATACTAAGCTTTGAGAGGTGTAGTGTAGTGAGGAGACAATTGCGATACGTGAACCACTCTGTTTTTGTAAAATGGCTCTAGCATCGTCACGGTTTTTGGCTTTTCGTAAGATGGTACCATCTTCTGCGGCAATCACCGTATCGGCAGACAAGAGGGGCATTGCTAACCCAAACTCACGTATGGCAGCCTCCATCTTGCCTTTACTCGCTGTATAGACAAATGTCTTGGCATCCTCTGTTATTATCTGCTCTTCATCGTACGATGGAGACTTCTGTACAAAATCGATGCCAAATTTTTGAAGAAGAAGCGCACGAGAAGGTGAATTTGAAGCAAGATGAATCATACTACCCTCGCAAGAGATTATTTTTGGTGTTGTAGGGGTACAACACCCTACACTTCTCAATAGACATTAGAGGTTCTCTTCAACATAGTTCAAAGCTTTTTGTGTCGCTTCGGCAATCTTAGAGGCATCTTTCCCTCCAGCTTGGGCAAAGTCAGGACGCCCTCCTCCACCACCACCTAAAATAGGAGCAATCGCTTTAATCCAATCTCCTGCTTTAATGTTAGTCTCTTTAGAACCACACGCAATCATCACCTTCTCGCCCTTCTTTTGAAAAAGCATAATCGCCACATTGGGGTACTTATTTTTGGCTTCATCAATGAGCTCTTTAATGTCCCCTACTTCTACCTCTTCTACAATAACATTAGCACCCTTTATCTCTTTGGCACTCAACTCTTTTTTGGTTGCTTTTTGGGCTTGCACCACCTCAGTTTTAAGGGTTTTAATCTGCTCTTTAAGTTTGGCAATACCAGCAAGAGGGTTACTGTTTTTTAGCTCACTCTTAACTTCATTAAGTTCGCTACGTAGGACTTTTACTGCGTCAATGGCTGCTTTTCCACACACAGCTTCAATACGTCTTACCCCAGCACTTACCCCTGACTCTTTGCTAATCATAAACAAGCCAATTTGAGCAATGTTACTCACGTGTGTTCCTCCACAAAGCTCCACAGAGGCATCGCCCATACTCACTACACGTACCTCATCGCCATACTTCTCACCAAAGAGAGCTGTTGCACCTGAGTTTTTTGCTTCATCGATGCTCATCACCTCTGTTTTAGTCTCAATGGCACGGGCGATTTTGTCGTTTACCCACGCTTCAACCTGAGCCACCTCATCGCTTGTGAGTGCCTGAGGGTGAGAGAAGTCAAAACGCAGACGCTTGTCATCATTGAGTGAACCAGCTTGGGCAATATGCTCACCAAGGGCGGCTTTAAGTGCCGATTGAAGCAGGTGTGTGGCTGAGTGGTGTTTCTCTATCTCAGCTCTACTGCTATCTACCACAGCTTCAACCTCATCACCAACACTCAATTTCCCCTCTACTTCAGAGAGGTTCATATCGAGGAATTTTTTGGTGTCAAGCACAGTGGCGTTACCCAAAGTTCCCTTGTCTCCGGTCTGTCCCCCTGACTCAGCGTAGAATGGGGTTTTGTCTAACAATACCCACCCTTTCTTCTCAATGGCTTTGACTTGTTTAAAATCTTCATCAAGGAGTGCCAACACTTTTGAGGTTGTCTGAGTCGTCTCATACCCTACAAACTCATTTACGCCAAACTGCTCTTTAAGTGCCTTAAAGTCACCCGTAGTCGCAGCATCACCTGTCCCTTTCCACCCTGCTTTAGATTGTGCTTTTTGGGCATCCATCTTAGCATTAAACGCCTCCATATCGAGCTTAATCTCTTTTTCACGAAGCATATCTTCAGTAAGGTCTAGTGGGAAACCATAGGTGTCGTAGAGCTTAAATGCCACTTCACCATTGAAGATATCTTTGGTATTTTTCAACTCCTCATTGAAGAGTTTAATCCCTGCTTCAATGGTCATAAAGAAACGCTCCTCCTCCATCTTCATCGCACTCTTAATCGCTTCACTACGCTTAGGAAGGTAGTCATACTGTGACCCCATAGTCTCTACAAGAACATCTACGAGTTTATACATAAATGGTTCACGTAACCCTAGCAAGTAACCGTGGCGAATGGCACGACGCATAATACGACGAAGCACATACCCACGTCCCTCTTTGTCAAAGTTTACCCCCTGAGCCAAGAGGAATGAACACGAACGCAAGTGGTCAGCAATGACACGGTAACTCGCAGAGTTTGGAGCATCATAGTCATACACTGTGCCTACGAGTTCACCAATCTTGTCTAAAAATGGCATAAAGAGGCTTGAGTGGTAGTTGTTGAGTTTCCCCTCTTTAATAGCAACCACACGCTCTAGCCCCATACCTGTATCGATGCTTGGTTTTGGAAGTGGGGTGAGTGTGCCTGTCTCATCACGGAAGTACTGCATAAAGACAAGGTTCCAGATCTCTAAGAAACGGTCACCCTCTCCCCCCATTTTATCCTCAGGAGAGTTGAAGTGCTCTTCGCCTTGGTCATAAAAAATCTCCGAACACGGTCCACAAGGTCCAGTATCTCCCATCTGCCAGAAGTTGTCAGCATCACCAAAACGGATAATTCTATCAGCTGCGATATGCTTTTTCCACATCTCTTCTGCTTCATCATCACTGTCGTGTACCGTTACCCAAAGTTTTTCAACAGGAAGGTTTAAGTACTTCTTAGAGGTAATAAACTCCCACGCATACGCAATGGCTTCCTCTTTAAAGTAGTCTGCAAATGAGAAGTTACCCAACATCTCAAAAAGGGTATGGTGACGAGCTGTGTAGCCTACATTGTCAAGGTCATTGTGTTTTCCACCAGCTCTTAGACACGTTTGGCTTGAAGTGGCACGAGGTGTAGCAGGGATGGGTGCTTCACCCGTAAAGATGTTTTTAAACTGCACCATACCAGCATTGGTAAACATAAGGGTTGCGTCCTCAGGTACAAGAGGAGAACTAGGCACAAGCTGGTGCCCCTTGCTTTGAAAGTAGTCTAGAAAAGCTTTTCTAATATCCATGATAAAATATCCTAAAATAGTATGTTATAAATTAGAGATATTTTATCGTAAATGTGGTTATTGTGGGCTAAAAGGTCATTTTATTCTCTAGCGCATAGAGATAAAATAGAGATTTACAAACAATTGTGTTACAGTTGTGTAAGCAGCGTAGCAATCTGTTGACTACCGTCCTTCTCTACCAAAGCCATAAGCCCTTGACTCACCCTTTGGATATCTTCCTCAAGAAGTGCCATCACCTTTTGCTCTTCAAGCTCAGACTCTCTTAAGAGCCATGCTAGATTTTTCTCTACCAAAAACTGTGCGTTATGGTACTGATGGTCACTTGCTGCGTAAGGGTAAGGGACATAGAGCGTAGGTACGCCCATGGCTGAGAGCTCCCAAAGTGTAGAGGCTCCTGAACGTGCTACAGCAAAGTCTGCTTGCTCCATAAAGCTTACAAGTTTTGTGCTAAACCCAAACACCTCTGCTTCTATGCCCAAGTTACGGTACGCCTCTTCGACAGAGGCGATATGTGCCTCTCCTGCTTGATGTATTATCTTCATACCTTTTGCCTTAAGCAAAGGGGCAAGACGTAGGGCTAAGTCGTTAATGGCTTTTGCCCCTTGAGACCCTCCTAAAAAGAGGATATGCTCTACCTTGGTACGTACCCGTGCCTTTTGGAAATAGACCTCTTTAATAGGATACGCGTGAATAGGGCTTTGCTCCAAATAAGAGGAGATAAAGTGTGTCGCATAGGGTTGAAGGAGTCTATTGAGTCTGCCTAGTGCCGCATTTTGTTCGTGGATGACCAAAGGTGTACCCGTTATCTTGGCAGCAAATGCCATGGGGGCTGCTGAAAACCCACCTACACTAAAAACTACTTTAGCCTGATGCTTTCGTAGAAGTTTAACAGCTTGAAGGGTTGCTTTGAGCATCATAAAAAGAGACTTTACTTTGCCTAATCCTCCTTGGTTTACTACCCCTCGTGTCTCAAAAAAGTAGGTAGCTTGAAATGCTGTATCATTTTCAAACCACTGCTTATCTTGTCCTTTGGTTGAACCCACGTAGATAAGCGCTTCTTCTTGAAGCTTCTGCTTTACAGCAGCAATAATAGCAAGGTGACCTCCAGTCCCTCCTCCTGTCATTACAATACTCATAGTAACCTCCCATGACTGTCTCTAGGCATCGTTTTTGAAATCATTAGCACCATACCAATAGCGATACAAAGTGCCAAGATATGTGAGCCTCCATAACTTAAAAATGGTACAGCAATCCCCTTAATAGGTGTCATACCAGCAATACCATAGGCATTGAGTAAAAATGCCCCTACAATCAGAAGTCCTACCCCAATACAGAAGAGATAGTACATACTCTTTTGTACTTTTGATGCCACCACAAAGATACGAAACACCACAAAGAGTAGTGTCGCAACAACAAAAAAGAGCCCAAGAAATCCAAGCTCTTCCGTAATACCTGCTAAGATAAAGTCTGTATGTACCTCTGAGAGATACCCCAACTTAAACTGCCCATTGCCCAACCCTTGCCCAAAGAACCCACCATTGTGAATGGCATTGAGTGAGTTGGAGATTTGCCAAGGCTCTTTGACTGTACTCTCTACACGTAACGCTTGTACCGAATCTAAAGGCACCAAGGAGAGAAGGCTATCTTGTACTGTTGTCCACCAACTCTTAATCCGTGCCATACGGTGAGGCGCAACAAAAATAAGTGCGACAAGTGCCATCAATCCTCCTGCTACCAAAGTAAGAAAGAACTTCCATGAACTTCCAATAAACAAAAAGAGAACCATCAGCGTCGTTGCTAAGACCACCACCTGACCTAAATCTTTTTGAAATATAGCAATCAACACCACCGCAAAGATAAAGACAAACAGATAGGGAGAGAAAGATTTAAGCTCCTCAAAATAGCTCATTTTAGAGGTATTGAACGCTTTACGTGAAAAACTCCATGCTAAAAAAAAGACAAATCCTACCTTAAAAAACTCCACAGGCGCAATGGACAAAGGACCAAGATGTATCCAACGTTTCGCACCCCCTACAGCATTGACCAAAGAGGAAGGAAGTACCTGCATCACGCCCATAAGAAGAAAAAAGAAGAGAAACAGAAACAACCCAATGCGACTAAACCATATTTCTGGGTTCAATTTACTAAGCACAACCATCGTTAAAAAACCAAGAAACACAGCCATACTTTGACGCATAAAGAAGTGAAAATCACTATATCCAAAGTGCAATACAGTATAGGTTGATAGTGAATAACTCATCACCAACGAGAGAGTTAAAAGTATCATAACACCAGCAAGTAGAGGTCTATCTATCATATTTATTCCATCTTCATTTCTATTTATATGTATTTTATCAAATTTATTAAATAACTTTGATAAAATTATCACTATAAAACTTTATTTTAAAGAGAAACCATGTCCCCATCCAATCCTGCTCCTCCATCGGTCAATGAAAAAAAAGATAGAAAAATAATGCTACTCTCTTGTTGTATTGTGGTAGGTGTAGTACTCTTTTTACTCTCTATTTTAAAAACCATTACACTACCTAGAGATATTCCAGCACACAATACTACTATCTATGACCGTTCTTTTAGAGGAAAAATCATCTCTAAAGACAACTACGTTTTAAGTCAATCACAAAAAACCTATAAGGCTATTATTCGAGGGGCAAGTCTAGACCCCAACAAGAGAGATCTCTTTGTAAAACTCTTTAGTATCTATAGTCAAATTCCTGAAAAAGAGCTCTATAAAAAGTTTAAAAACAAAGAGGGGAAAGAGAGACAAGGCAATATTGTACTCTCTCGCACCATTCACACCCGTGCTGCGATGCAACTTAAAGAGCTTGCCTACAAGCTACGACAGATGAAAGTCTTTCGCTCCATTCGTACCAAAAGTGGTATGGAGGTACTCTATGGGCTCGATATTATAGAAAATGGTGAGACAAGAGAGTTTCCTCTTCAAGATGTACTCAGCCCTGTTTTAGGCTATGTTCGCAATAAGAGTGATGGGAAATACACCCGTCCTGAAGGGCAAAAAGGGCTAGAGAAGAACTATGAAGAGCATATTACCTCTAAAAAAAATGGCTACTTCAGAGGGAAAAGAGATGTAGGTGGCACCATCATCCACGATAAAAACAGTATGAAAATACAACGTGTAGATGGGCTTGATTTGCACCTCAATATTCCTCTCTCACTTCAGCGTCGTGTAGAGCTTATGATTGATGCGATGAAAACAAAAGTGGATGCCCAAGAGATTCTTGTAGGTATTATGGAGAGTCATACAGGAAAAGTAGTTGCTTTGGCTTCTACAGAGCGTTATCTCCCCTCTCATATTACCACCGATGACATCTCTGCACTCAATCCAAAATTTGCAGAGTACCCCTATGAGGCTGGTTCAGTCATGAAGCCTATCACCCTTGCTATTGCCCTAGACCACAAGGTAGTCACCCCTCACTCTCTCTTTAAGACAGGGTACTACAAGTTTCAAATTGGGAAAAAACGCTTTATCTCAGACGATGACTTTATTGAGTCGCAAGATGCTACAGATATTATTGTGCACTCCTCCAATATTGGTATCTCTCAAATCTCATGGCGTTTAAGTGGTACAGAGTTTAGAGAAGGGCTACTCAAATTTGGTGTAGCACGTCCTTCAGGGATTGATCTCTCTCGTGACCTTCCTGGACAACTAAAACCTCTCTATAAACTACAAAACAATATGCATAGAGCCAATACCTCTTACGGATATGGTATGACCATTACCTTTGCACAGCTCTTTAAAGCATACAGTGCTTTTAACAATGATGGTATTGCTGTTACCCCTCGTATTGTCAACTATCTTTCAGACTTTACTGGAGAGCAATATACCCTTAAACCCACCGTCGGTGACCTTAAAGCTGTGAGTCCAAAAACAGCCCATCAAATTCACAATATTTTATGTGAAGTTGTCAAGCGTGGAACGGGTGTGAAAGCACAATATCCTGGCTTAGAGATAGGAGGAAAAACAGGTACAGCACACATTGCTGAACATGGACACTATATTCGAGAGTACCATAGTAGCTTCTATGGCTTTGCCAATGACAAAGAGGGACACAAATATACCCTAGGGGTACTGGTCATTCGTGCCAAGAAATACCACAAATACTTCGCCTCACAATCGGCTGTACCTACCTTTAAAAATCTTGTACGTATTTTAGTAGATCAAGGCTATCTTAAAGTCGATGAAGAGGCAAAGAAACTTACCAAAGAGAGCCTCCTCTACCCTACACAAAAAGAGGAGAACATCATGCTCCCTCCTCTGCTTCCAGTCAAAGAGACACCTCCTCCTTCAACCACTACACATAAAAGTGTTAAAGAGCTTTTTCACCTCAAAAAAACGGTAAAAGCTCCTCAAAAAAAGGTGAAACATACCCCTAAAAAGGTCTCACCTCCAACCCAACGCTCAACCAATAAATCGGCACATGAACTCTTTGAAGACCTCTTCTAAATCCAGAGGTTATCAATGAGTCTGGGTTTTCCTACCCATGCTGCTACCAAAATAATCGTATTGCCAAGCTCTACCTCTTTTAAAGGACGAAAACTTCTATCGACAATGGCAACATACTCTACTTTGTCACATGGTTGAAGTACCTGAAGCATCTCTTTTTCTATTGCCTCTACTAAAAACTCTTTTGCCATAATCAATTGCGTTGCTTTTTTGAGTGATGCCGAGAGGCTCAATGCTCTTTGCTTCTCCTCTTGAGACAAGTAGATATTGCGAGAGCTCAATGCCAACCCCTGTTCATCACGTACAATTTCACAAGGTACTATCTCAACATCCATAAAGTAGTTCTTCACCATCTGCATAATAAGTACCAACTGCTGCGCATCTTTTTTACCAAAATAGGCACGGGTTGCGCCACTGAGATTGAGCAACTTCATTACCACTTGAAGCATCCCATCAAAGTGCCCTGGACGCTTCTCTCCCTCTAAAACATACCCACGTTTCGCAGGTGCGCCAATAGAGAGTTCATCTGCTTCATACATCGCATCAATTGTTGGCATAAACAAGATATCTACCTTTGCCAACGCACAAATTTTGCTATCTGCCTCCTCTTTACGTGGATAGGCATCAAGGTCTTCCCCCTCTAAAAACTGTGTAGGGTTGACAAAGATAGAGACAATCACAACATCATTCTCTGCTCTAGCTTGTTGTATGAGTGAGAGATGCCCTTGATGTAATGCCCCCATAGTAGGAACAAACCCTACGGAACCCTGTAACGATTTTTTTGCCTCTTGTAGTGCCTCTATTGTATGAACGATACGCATCTCTAACCCTCTATTTTGTTATATTTTGGTATGATTTTATCAAAAATATATATAATTTATGTAGGGTATTGTCTCCTCACAATACCGTTTATATTTTATTTTGGTGTTGTGATGGCACGACACCCTAAAAAAAGGAACTTTTTCACGTGGATGCATACGAATACAGCGAACTACTTAAAACACTCTCCATAAAAATGGAGAACATTAAAAATATTGTCAAACCAGAGATACTCCAAGCAAGACTTGATGAGATAGAGCAGATGCAACAAGACCAAAACTTCTGGAACGACGCAGCGTACGCAGGAAAGATTTCCCAAGAGAAGACAAAAACAGAACGTATGTTAGCGACCTATACAGATGCTAAAGAGGCACTTACCGATGCTATTGACTATTTTGAGATGGCAAAAGCTGAAAAAGATGAAGAGACGCTAGAGATGCTCTTTGAAGAGGCTTCTACACTACAAGAACGCACCCATGCCCTAGAGGTACAGATGATGCTCAAAGGCGAACATGACGGTAACAATGCCATCGTCTCCATCCACCCAGGTGCTGGAGGAACAGAGTCGCAAGACTGGGCAAGTATGCTCTACCGAATGTATTTGCGTTGGGCAGAACGTAGAGGTTTCAAAGTGGAGTCTCTTGACTACCAAGCAGGAGAAGAAGCAGGCATTAAAGATGTCTCATTTATAGTCAAAGGAGAGAATGCCTACGGCTATCTCAAGGTAGAAAATGGTATCCATAGACTTGTACGTATCAGCCCCTTTGACTCCAATGCCAAACGCCACACCTCCTTTAGCTCCGTAATGGTCTCTCCTGAGATAGATGACGACATTGATATTGTCATTGAAGATAAAGATATTCGTATTGACTCCTACCGTGCGAGTGGTGCAGGAGGACAACATGTCAATACCACAGACTCTGCTATTCGTATTACCCATATCCCTACCAACATCATTGTACAGTGTCAAAATGACAGAAGCCAACACAAAAACAAAGCCTCAGCCCTTAAGATGCTAAAATCTCGCCTCTTTGAGTATGAGATGGCAAAAAAACAAGCTGCCCTTGATGGTATTGAGAAGTCAGAGATTGGTTGGGGACACCAGATACGCTCCTATGTACTACAACCCTACCAACAAGTCAAAGACACACGTAGTAA
>Ga0256843_1002572_pt1 | contig 13133 bp, 15 predicted proteins | sample AlvinellametaG_FD_191572 | JGI IMG/M metagenome (GOLD analysis project Ga0256843, IMG submission 191572) | Pompeii worm associated microbial communities from hydrothermal vent at the East Pacific Rise, Pacific Ocean - Alvinella | ecosystem: Host-associated > Annelida > Integument > Unclassified ... | reverse complement strand
CCACCTGCTCTGAGTTCTTAGGATTAATACCCAAATCAACAACCTTACCGACATTAATACCTCTGTATTTTACAGGAGCATCTATGTTTAAACCTAAAACAGATTCATTAAAATAGATAGTATATCTTCTGACATCATCATCTTCTGTTGGTTTTAACATCCAGTAAGTAAAACCTAACATTAAGGCAACACCCATAACAACTATGAGCCCTACAAAACTATAATTTACTCTATTATTCATCTCTCTATCCTATCTTACTTAAAAAATGTTTGTACAAAATTGCTTGTTGAACTTTTCACATCTTTAATGCTACCTTCATAAGCAATTTTCTTATTATCTATAATGGCTGTTCTATCTAGTGTATCATAAATTGATTGTAAATCGTGAGAAACCATCACAATCGTTAAATTTAAAAGAGAACGAAGCTTCAATATAAGTGCATCAAATTCTCTTGCAGAAATGGGGTCAAGACCACTTGTTGGTTCATCTAAAAAAAGAAGTTGAGGATCCATTGCAAGAGCTCTTGCTAAACCCGCTTTTTTCTTCATACCCCCACTTATTTGTGAAGGAAAAAGAGAAGCGTCCTGTGGTTTCAACCCTACAAGGTTTATTTTAAATTTCACTATCTCTTCTATCATATTTGGAGATAAATTTGTGTACTCCATCAGTGGCAATGCAATGTTGTCTCGAATACTTAGTGAGGAGAAGAGTGCACCCGCTTGAAAGAGCACACCCCACTCTCTACGAAGTTTTTGTGCTTCACTCTCTCTAATATTTGAAAGTTTTTTCCCAAGAACATTAATTTCACCACCATGAAACTCTTGTAGCATTACCATTTCACGAAGAAGTGTAGTCTTTCCACAACCACTCGGTCCAAGAAGGCCATAAATTTCGCCCTTCTTAATAGTAAGATTTAAACCATTGTGAACAATTTTTTCTCCAAAAATAGTTTTTACATCTCTTACTTCAATCATATTTTGCATACTATATTCCTAAGTTTGTAAAAGCTATTGAGAAGAGTGCATCACACACTATCACTGCAAAAATGGATTCAACAACACTTTTTGTTGTGTTAAAACCTATACTCTGTGTGTCATCTTTGACAACAAGACCTCTATAAATACCTATAGTTGCAATTAAAAAGGCAAAAAATGGTCCTTTAAAAAGTCCTATAAAAAAGTGCTTTCCATCAACAACTTCACGGAACCTATCTAAAAAGAGATCAGGTGTAATGCCAAGGTCAATACTAGAGACTATCATTCCACCTAATATTCCCATCATATCTGCTACAAAAATGAGTAGAGGAAGAACTATCATGAGAGCAACTATACGAGGCATTACTAAAAAAACATAAGGATCAAAACCCATTGTTTTCATAGCATCTAACTCTTGTGTAATTTTCATAGCACCTATTTGTGCCGTAAACGCGGAACCACTACGCCCAGCAATAACAATCGCTGTAATAAGTGGTGCTAATTCACGAAGTATTGAAATACCTAACATATCTACTATGAAAATATTTGCACCATAAAGTTTGAGTTGGTAAGCAGACTGATAAGCAACAACCAAACCTATAAGAAAACTTGTTAAAGCTACAATTCCGAGTGCCTTAATTCCAGACTCATTTATTTCAAATGCTATCTCTTTGAAACGAATGTTTTTATAGGACTGAATATAGTAAACTTTTGTCATAAAAAGTTTTCCTAAAAAGCCCATAAAAGCTAAAAATCCATGAAATTGTACTTGAAACTTAGAGAGGAAGTATGCTGTAAAACTCTCTCTCTTCTCATGTTGTTCAGACTCTAACGTAGTAATAATTCTTTGCATTTTTACTAATTCTAAAGTAGAAAGAACTACACTATTTTCACATAGAATTTCTACACTTATCTGCTGTTTATTCAGTTGTTCTTCTAACTGTACAAGAAAAATACCTGCAGCAGTATCTATAAAAGTGACATCATTGAGCAAGATTTTGACACTCTCTATTTTCTCAAGTTTGACACTCTCTGCTAAATTTTGAAGTGCATCTATGTTGTAAAGGGTTAACTCTCCTGAAAATTCAAAGGAGAGTTGGTTATTGAGGGAGGTAAATTGGAGTTTATTGTTCATTAGAGAGTGTGATTAAAAATCCCGTTCTAATAACTTATTTACTTTGAGTATCGTAATAATTTTATCTTCCTGTTTTCCAACACCATCAATAATAGTGTCATCACCATTTACTGTATCTGGTGGTGGCCCAATGTTTGTCTTTTTAATACGAATAGCCATTGTAAGTCTGTCAATTACAAAACCTGCCACATCATCACCATGACGCATAACAATAAAACGTGTCTCATCAGACTGTTTCTTTGTTTGAAGACCAAATTTTGCACGTAAATCAATTAAAGGAATCACAGCACCACGAAGGTTAAAAACACCTAGAACATACTTAGGAACCTGAGGAACTCTTGTCCATGCAAATGGTTTAATAATCTCTTGAATAGCAAGAATAGGCACAGCATATTCCTCGTCACCTATGACAAATCCAACAAGTTGAACAACATCATCTAATTGTGCAAGGTCCATATCTTGTTGGTCACCCTGCTGGTTGATTATCTGTTTTAATTTATCACTCATTATAAAAACTCCGCTTTAAAATTAATATTTCTTTGAACCACACTTGCTAGGTAATCTGTAGAGTATGGTTTTGTAATGTACTCAATCATTCCAGACTCAACACCACGCATACGGTCAGACTTACCAGTACGAGATGTTACTGCTACTAATGGTAAGTTTTTGTATTTGTTATACTTTTTAATCTCTGTTGCAAGTGTGTAACCATCCATTCTTGGCATCTCAATGTCAATTAACATACAGTCAAAATTGTGATCACCCGATTTTAAAACATTAAGTGCTTCTTGTCCATCAGCCGCTTCTACAAGAGTAATGCCTAGTGGTTCTAATGCTTTTCTCATAATAGTTCTATCTGTTTTAGAATCATCCACAATCATAACAGTATAGTCACTTGCTTTACTCTTCTCTGCACTTGCACCTGCTTCTGCAGATGTATCTATAAGAGGTGTTGCTTTGACATCTTTTGCCATCTGCATTAGTGCTACAACATCCACAATAAGTGTCACACCACCATCACCACGAATAGTAGCTCCAGCAACTCCCTCTATACCTTTGAGGTAGTCACCTAAAGATTTAATAACAATCTCTTCTTGTCCAACAAGAGTATCTACAATTAACCCTAGCTTACTCGTACCAAGACCAAGAACAACAACATAGGCATGTTCATTTGCATCTAAAATACGTTCTACTTCAAAAATATCTCCAATATGTACAAGGGAAAGAACTTCATCACGAAGTCGCATAACACTTCTTCCCTCAACTGTATAGATTTCATCTTTTGAAATACGTACTGTCTCTAAAACAGAAGCGAGAGGAATTGCATAGTACTCCTCTTGAACACCTACTAGAAGTGCTTGAATAATAGCAAGAGTAAGAGGAATCTTCAGTTTCATTGATGTACCAACACCAAGTTCTGAGTCAATGTCAATAATACCGTTGAGTTTTTCAATGTTTGTTTTTACAACATCCATTCCAACACCACGACCACTTACACTTGTAACTGCAGCAGCTGTTGAGAAACCTGGTTTAAAAATAAGACCAAATGCCTCTTTTTCGCTCATGCTATCAGCCTCTTTTTCAGTAATTAAACCTTTTTCAAGAGACTTGTTTTTAAGCATATTTACATCTAAACCTTTTCCGTCATCATCAATCTGAATAACAATCTGGTTTCCTTCATTGTATGCTTTTAGTCCAATTGTACCTGTCTCATCTTTCCCCTTAGCTATACGCTCTTCTGGCGTTTCAATACCATGGTCACATGAGTTACGAATAATATGCACAAGAGGATCACCTATCTCTTCTACAATCGATTTGTCAAGCTCTGTATCTTCCCCAGCTAGCTCAAGTTCTATCTTTTTGTTAAGCTCACGAGAAAGGTCACGAATCATACGAGGGAATTTATTAAAGACTTTCCCAATTGGAAGCATACGTGTTTTCATAACTGCAATTTGAAGATCGGTAGTCACTAAAGAGACAATACTTACAACTTGGTTAAGCTCTTCTAAGAACTCTTCACCCTCATAACGTTCTTCTACATCGTCATTAATTTTTATGAGTCTATTTTTAGCAAGAACTAGCTCACCAATAAGGTTCATTAAGTGGTCTAATCGTTTTACATCAACACGAATTGTCTGTTCCACTGTTGCTGGTGCACGTTTTGCTGGTGCAGCTGCTTTTGGATCTTCTGCTTTTGGAGACTCTGTTGTTGTCGCAGGTGCTGGAGTAGGTGCTGGTGTTGCTTTTGGCTTACTTGGTTCTGGTTCTGGCTCAGACTTAGGTGCACTCTCCTCAACTGGTTCAGGAGGAGCAGCTAAAACTTCTTCTCCTGCCGCAAGTTTAGCCTCACGTTTTGCTTTGTCTTCTGCTTGACGCTGTTGGAGAAGTTTTTCAATCTCTGCTTCTAAATCTTCAGGAGACATGTTGTCATAATCTAAGTCATCTTCCTCTTCTTGAGCAGGCTCTTCAGCAACAGGTTCCGGTTCTGGAGCAGCAACTACTTCTGGCTTTGCAGCTGTTCCTTTTCCACCTGTAATTCTGTCTAGTTTTGCTACACAGTCTGAAACATCAATTCCAGCATCTGCACTTGTGTCACGAATTGTTTCAAGAAGTGCTTTCATAAGGTCAACAGACTCTAAAATAACATCCATAATATCTGGAGTAAGTACAAGTTCACCATGTCTTGCTTTATTTAAAACATCTTCCATATGGTGTGTTAAGTGTGTTAAAACATCAAAGTTTAAAAACGAAGATGCTCCCTTTACCGTATGTGCAACACGAAAGATTCCATTTAATAATTCTAAATCTTCTGGGTCATTTTCTAACTCAACTAAATCTTCATCTAACTTCTCTACAAGTTCAAATGACTCAACTAAAAAATCTTGCAGTATCTCTTGAAATTCATCCATATTTACACTCCTACTTCATATGTGCACGAACAACACGTGCTACTTCATTATAAAATGAGCTTGCTTCAAACTTCACTAAGTAAGCTTCTCCACCAGCTTCAATTCCTCTTCCTTCACTAAAATGATCACTTATTGAAGAGTTAAAAACAATTGGTATATTACCATAACGACCATCTTCTTTTACATTTGCTGCAAAGTGAAAACCATCCATTCTAGGCATTTCAACATCACTAATGATTATTTTTAAATTATTAGCTAAGTTCTCACCATAAGTGTCATAAAGTTCGTTAAGTTTAGAGAGTCCCTCCTCTCCGTCCATAGCTTCAACCACATGAAAGCCCATTTTCATAAGGGCATCTTTTACAATTTTTCTTGCTGTTGAGCTATCGTCTAAAACAAGGGCAAGACCACTAAACTGCTCTAACTCTTGAGGGATGTTGTCTACATCTGGCTCATAAAGTCCTAAATCTTGAACAACCGACTCTAAGTCTAAAATGAGAAGAACATTGTCACCCTCAATTTTTGTTACACCTGTAATTTTGTTAGAGTCCAAAGCCCCTGTTCCACTCATAAATGTGGATGGCTCTATGTCACTCCAGTTAATTCTTCTAATTCTTCTTGCTTCATGCACAATAAATCCAATGAGTACATTATTAAACTCAGTAATAATAACTCTTGAATTTTTTCTTACACCTTCTGGTTCAGCAATCCCCATCCATTTTGCCAAGTTGACAACAGGAATAACAACATCACGAAGATCAAAAATACCCTCTATAAACTCTGGAGTTCCTGGTAATTCTGTTAGTGCTGGTACACGAATAATTTCTCTAACTTTAGAGACATTAATACCATAAATACCCTCATACACACTGCCATCTTCTTGCTTCTGTATACGAAAGTCTACAAGTTCCATCTCATTAGAACCAACTTTAAGGGAGTTATCATCCATTTTCAAGTCTCCTTGGAGAGTTTTTCTTCTTTTAGTAACTCTTTATCTTCTAAAGATTTTACAATAAAATATCTTTGATTGCAAGCAAAAGCAGCTAAATTAATATAGCTGAACTCTTTGTACTCAAAAGAGCAATTCTGGTGATAATGCCCCTCAATAAAAATGTCACATGCATACCGCTCTAGTCCCCTCATTTTTACGTAATCATAAAAACCTATAAACTCTTTACAGTCATCTTTTTTTGCTAAATAGAGGTCAAGTTTATGAAGAATAGTATGTTGTAAAGCTCTATCTACAAGACTAAGTACTTTTAAAATAAAAGAGTTTCGAATCAGCTTCGTATAGAGCTTATAAGAGAGTGTTAAATCAAAATCACCATGAGCTAACGCGATTGATTTGCTCTTGTAATGGCAGATAAGTGGTTGTGCTTGAAGAGGAACAACCCTTACCTCAGGAAAGAGAGTTTTTAAGTTAAAATCGTGATTCCCTTCTAAATATATAACTTCTATTTTATAACTAATGTTTTGTAAAGTTTTAATAATAGTACTGTTTTGTATATGTGTGTGAGGTACTTCACCAAAAAGTGCATCAAAAATATCACCCATTAAAATAAGTTGTGTAGGGTGCAGCTGCTCTGCTTCAATTTTTTGGAAGAGTTCTAAAAGTTCTGGACGAAGAAGAGAGTAGTGTGCATCTGAAATAACAAATGCACCCTCTTTAATTTCTATATGTTTATGGGACATACGCTATGTCAGGAATAGCTAAATTTTCATCAAGTCCCATCATAAGGTTAGCATTCGCTACAGCTTGCGAAGATGCCCCTCTCATGAGATTATCTATAGCACTTGTAATAAAGAGCATATCACCTTGTCGTGCTACATAAATGTCACAAAAATTTGTTCCAGCAACACTTTTCATCTCTACAGGAGTAGAAGATATACGAATATTTTTCTCACCCTTATAAAAAGATGCTAAGAGTTCTTCTGCATCAAAATCCCCTTCAACTTGAAGGTAAATAGAGCTTAACATACCTCTTGTAAGAGGTACTAAGTGAGGTACAAAAACAACCTCTTGAGCCGGTATGTTTAACTTCTGTGCTATCTCTGGTGCATGACGATGCTTTAAAGGGTTGTAAGCAAAAAGGTTGTCATTTACATTTACAAAGTGTGTTGTTTCACTCAGTTTTTTACCAGCACCACTTACCCCTGTCTTTGCATCTATTACAATGGGTGTTCCCTCTTTACGTTGACTCATAAAAGGAAGAAGCCCTAAAATTGCCGATGTTGGGAAACAGCCTGGATTTGCTACTAGTTTTGCAGACTTTAACTCATCGCGAAACATCTCAGGGAGACCATATACAACATGTTCTAAATTTTCAATATCAGTATGAGGTACATAATGTTTTTCGTACACTTCTTGTGTCAATCTATAATCAGCAGACAAGTCTACAACTTTCACACCTTTTGCAATGAGTGGTTTTACATAAGCCATAGCAGTTTTATGAGGAAGTGCTAAAAAGATGAGTGTACATTTTTCTGCCATTTCATCTATGTTTGCTTTTGCTACTTCAATTTCACACACACCATTTAAAGAGGGGTGGAGTCTATTTATACTTGTGTTTCCTTCCGAGTTTGCAATGTAGTTAAGGTGAAAAACGGGATGTTTTACTAACATTTTCACAAGTTCTAAACCTGTGTAGCCTGTTGCACCCACTACACCTACATTTATAACACTACTCATAACTATTTACACTCAAAAACTATCTCTTGGTATTTCACTTCATCAATTTCAAACTCTTTCTCTCCACCAGGAAGACGAACTTTTACCTCATCGCCCTCCTCTTTTCCTAAAAGCTGTTTTGCTAAAGGTGAGTTAAAAGAGATAAGCCCTAAGTCTGGATTTGACTCACAGCCACCAACAATAGTGTAAGTCACTTCTTCTTCAGAGTCCATATCTGTCATTACAACAGTCGAACCAAAAGAGATTTTTGCATGCTCTAATTCACTAGGGTCTACAATTTGTGAGTTCCCTAAAATGTCTTGTAACTCTGCTAAACGGTTGTCAATATTTTTTTGCATCTCTTTTGCAGCATGGTACTCAGCATTCTCTTTTAAGTCGCCATGCTCAAGTGCCTCTTCAATATCTTTAACACAACGAGGACGTTTTACTTCTTTTAAATCTTTCACTTCTGCTTGGAGTTTGTTGTATCCAAACAGTGTCATTGGTTCTATTTTATTTTGCATATATTTCTCTTTTTAGTAAAATGATTTCATTAATTTTTTTGTATCTACAGATTTTTTTGCTTTCTCTGTGTTTACACTTTTAGCTACTGCTTTTAGGTCCATATCTTTTCCCTTAGAGAGCTCTTTTTTTGCTTGGTCTTGGTCTACTGACTCTTTTGCTTGTTCTGTGTCTACTGCTTTAAGAGCACCACCCATGTCAAATGCTAAAACCATAGAACTACAAGCGAGTAGTGTTAAAATAATCTTTTTCATTGTAATATATATCCTCTATTTTTCTAAAATTATATCGAAACTTTTTACAAAGTGGCTAAAGCAGAGCAAAGATCTCTAAATTTCAAGAGAGCTCTTCCTCATCAGCATTCATTCTCTCCTCTACATAAATCAAGTGGTATCCAAACGGAGTCTCTCTCCTTGAAAATTTTCTAATTTTGAGAGCACTATTTTTGCAGACCCAAGCGCTTGAGTCTGCTATGAACCTGCATAAATTTCACTGAAAAAGAGCAAGCCTATTAACCATTAAACGGAAAAAAAACTTCATAATGAACTCCTTTTTCTATAAAAGTGAAAGATCTAAAACTTCTGTTCTCTCCATACACTCTATGGTAATTATACACCCTTTTTTCTTTATTTTTTCAGGATCCTTCAAGTTTTCTAAAAGGAGTAAAGAGTCCTTACTCACAGGGTCATAGGCATAAAGCCGACTCTCCTCTACATAAAAAATACGACCACCACCACAGCCATCGCCTACTATGCCTTCACAAACAAGTGGAGAGTCTAAATTAAAACCATCCATCATCTAAACAATCCTCTTTTGCCTCTTCTAAAAACTCTTTATACTCTGTTGCATTTTTATCGAGTGCTACATACTCATCATGTGTAAAAGTTTTAAATGTTGCCTCATCTAAACAGCTACAGAGTTTTGTGTCATTACGCTCACTACAGTGAGAAAGCATCACTTTTTTCTCAGACTCCTCCCATCCTACATACGATGTGTAGTATGGGTACAGAGCCCAAACAGCAAAAACAGCAGTAAGTACAATATTTACTAAGTACTCTCGTTTTCGCGTTTGAAAATACTTTTTTACATCATAACTTATGAGTAAAACAAACACAATCTCTAGTCCAATGTTGAACCAATCACTCTCTAAAAAATCAAACAAAAACTGACTCCTCTAAAATTTTAAATTTGGGCGTAAAATAAGCTGGTTTCTATCTATAGCCTCTTCTTGTAATGCCCCTCTATACTTCTCTCCACTATTGTACAAGTAACCTATAGCCATACCAAAAGACATCTTTTCACTCCATTTAAGCGGAAAGATTTTCTCAACAAGAACCTCACTCCCTATGAGTTTAAAACTTGAAGCACTAAACTCAAAGGTTGTACTAAAGGCACTGTTATATAGAAACGAGTAGACACTCTTGTGGTAGTCTATGCTCTTTCTTCTCGCCCCAAAGTAAACACTATTGACAAAGTCTGGATTTGTGTGTGTTCTTCCACCCACACGAAAACTCCAATCTAAATCTTTCTCCTCTTTTTCGCGAGTCCCTTTAAGCTTAAACTCATACTCTATCCAGTCATCCGAATAAGCCTTATTATCTTTAATACTGTAGTTTCCATAGGAGAGTAAATAACCAATGTAAGCTCTATTTTTCCCTATATGCTCTTGGTTCTTGTTATGAAAAACTAACATTCTCCCAATAAACGCAGAGAAGGAGTAAGGTTCTTCAAAACCTGCAGTGACCGCTTTTACAATGTTAAAATCTTGTACATTTGCCTGTTGGTAAAGGTTCTCATTACTCCTTCTAAACGCGAGTCCAAGAAGAGGCATAGGGTGAATGGCAGCTTCAATTAAAAAAACATTAGGATGCAAACTATTTAAAAAGAGTCCCCTATATATTTCCGACTCACTCTTGTTAGAACCATCTACTATTTCACTATCTCTATCTAAATCTATAAAGGCTGAGACATTGGAGTAGTAGGCATCTAGCTCATAGTCATACTCTATTAAATTTTCAGCATGAAGCACTCCCATACATAGAAAAAAACAGAGGAGTATCTTCACTATTTTGCTCGTAACTTTTTGATTGCTTCCGAACACATAACAAGTCCAAAACTAGCTGTGACACCCATAAAACTACCCTTCTCTTTTATGTTCGCCTCTTCTGAAGAGAAAATGACCTTATACTTCTTCTTAAAGCCTCTCTTTTTTAACTCGTAACGTATTTTAGCGCCAAACTTATCACCATAACTCTTCCAGATATCATCTACTTTAATCTGTGTTGGGTCCATACGTTTTGCCCCACCAAAAGAGCTAATGAGTTTCTTATAACACTTTTGTGCCAAAGCAAGTTTAGCATTTCTGTCATCAATAGCATCAAGAACTAAGTCATAAGCATCAAAGTCAAATGCCCAAACCCACTCCTCATCTATGCGTTTGTTAATAGTTTTTACATTAGGGTAGTGTTTCTGCAGTGCTTCTACTTTTAACTCCCCCTCATGCATTTCCGACCACATTTGTCGGTTCTGATTTGTTACATCATAAGTGTCAAAATCGACTATGGTAATGTTTTCTACTCCGCTTCTATAGAGACAGTCTAGACAGAATGAGCCTACACCCCCTACTCCTAAAAGTAAAATGTTAGCACCCTGTAACTTCTCAAAATCATCTTCTAAAAGCATTTGAATTCTGTTATGCTTTTGCACTAGGAAATCCAATCTTTCAATCTATTCATCGAGCGGTAAGCACTCATGTCTAACATAATAGGTGTTATGGAGATGTACCCTGCTTCTATGGCTTCATAATCACTCATACCCTCTTTTCCTTCACGTTGAGAGAAGTTTAAAGGGTGTAAACCTAGCCAGTAATACTCTTCACCACGAGGGTTTCTATGAAGATGAGAGTCATTCGCATAGTGTCTATACCCCGCATATGTCACTTCCATTTTTGCCTCACTCATTTTTGGAGGGATATTTACATTTAAAAACTCTCGTTCAGGAAGAGGAAAAGAGCCCTCTCTAATTTTACTCACAAGCTTTTGAATACTCTTTTGTGCTAAAGAGAAGTCTCCGCCTGGGTCACTAAAATCCATCACTTGAGAGATAGCAATAGAGGGAATATCATGAAGCACACCCTCCATCGCACCCGCAGCTGTACCGCTGTATGTAATATCTTCACCCATGTTCGAACCACGGTTTATGCCACTCACAAGTAGGTCAGGTTTCTCCTCGCCATATATTGCACTTAAAGAGAGGTAGACACAATCGGTAGGTGTACCATCTTCTAACTTGTAGAAGTCATCACCTACAGAGACAAAGCGTAGTGGTCTTACAAGCGTTAAAGAGTGTCCACAAGCAGACTTCTCATTTGCAGGTGCAACCACCACTACCTCAACATTCTCTAACTCTCTGAGTGCCTCTACTAAAGCGAGTAGCCCTTTTGCTTCATATCCATCATCATTTGTTACTAAAATTTTATATTTTTTATTCATCTAGGTATTTTACTAAAATCTCTCTTAATTCAAGAGTCCCCTTACAATTTTTCAATGTTTTTATGAATAACTTTTGCACTAGGAACAACACTTTTAGAGAGTTCTAAGTGCACATCCTGGTCATCAAAAAATATGTCTGCACCAAAGGCTTCAAGTATTTCGTACTTCTCACTCCCACCCAAAAAGAAGGCTTCATCAATGCGTACACCCCAGACATTGAGCGTTTTTATAACACGTTCATGTGTTGGTGCACTTCTCGCTGTCACAAGAGCTGTTCGAATAGGTCCATTCTCATCTTGAAACTTCTTCTGTATGTTCGCTATTGTTACAAGTAACTTAGCAAAAGGACCTTTTTCCATTGGATTTTTTGCATTCTGCTTCTCATGCTCAATAAACGCAGCTAAACCCTGCTCTTTATAAATAAGTTCAGACTCCTCACTAAAAAGCACAGCATCACCATCAAACGCGATACGAACTTGGTCACCTAAAGAGTTATGTACCTCCTGTTCGGATGGTAAAATTTTTGCTGCAGCTACTCCATTTTCTATGGCATTCATAACATCTTCATCATTTGCACTTAAAAAGAGGTCTACTTTAAAAGCTTTTAAGTAACTCGATATATCTCTTCCACTTGTCCAACCCGAACGCAGAATTTCTAAGTTGTGTTCATGAATGGCATTCGTAATTCTTAGACTAATAGCTGCATTATTTTTAGAAAGTACAATAACTTCTACTTGTCTCTCATCTTCATCAAAGTAGTTATTTATTTTGAGTAAATTCTCAATAAGCCTAAAGCCTGTACCTTTTTCCAAACTACTCTCTTCGTTTTCAAGTTGGTACTTGTAGTAAGCATCCAGACCCTTCTCTTCAAAAATTCTATTTTCTGTCTCTAAATTAAAAAGAGCACGAGAACTCACTGCTACTACTAACTTGTTTTTTAAATTATATGCCATGAATAACTCTCTCTATTTTTTTCTGAAAGATTGTACCCTAAAATACTCTTTTTAAAAAGCTTTACTTCTTACAAAAAACACCTTTAGTTTTTCTCTCTTTCGCCGATTTTATTCGCATACTTTAGCTGGAGAGGTTTTATGCAAACAAATTATGCCTATGATGCTTACCGTTCTCATGACTTAAATATTGCTATGCGAACATCAAGTGGAGACACAATTAAATTCGACTTCTCAAACAGACAATCCTCTTCTCTCTCTTATGATTCAAAAGGTGAAAACGCAGAGACTGCTATGAGTTTCTCCTCTATGCAATCTTTCTCTTACTCTATTGACACAAACGGTATTGATGCTCAAGACCAAAAAGAGATAGATGCCTTCATGAAAATTGCACAACCATACATAGATGATTTTTTAGAAGAGCTCTCACAAGATGCACCAAAATCTCCAGTGACACAACTCGCAAAAGACGTTACAGCAGCC
>Ga0256843_1002571_pt1 | contig 13137 bp, 10 predicted proteins | sample AlvinellametaG_FD_191572 | JGI IMG/M metagenome (GOLD analysis project Ga0256843, IMG submission 191572) | Pompeii worm associated microbial communities from hydrothermal vent at the East Pacific Rise, Pacific Ocean - Alvinella | ecosystem: Host-associated > Annelida > Integument > Unclassified ... | reverse complement strand
TATAGTGAGACCAGCTTAATTTGAATTTGTGAGACAGTGTCTCACTTTTTTGAAACGCAAGATAAAACCGTCTCATATTTTTGAGATTATCTTCTGAATATCCTCTACCAAACTCTTTAGTTAGTTTCACAGAGAGTTTTTTAAGCAAAGCTTTTCCATACTCTGCCCTCTCTTTTCCCTCTTGTTCCTCTTCTATAATCCTCTTGCCTATATTCCAATAGGTTTGGGTCATTGTGGTATTTATGGCACTATAGACCTCTCTTTTTGCTTGGATTATTAGGTTTTTTATATCGTTGTATAGGGTGTTTTGGGTTGGTTTTATATTTGGCATTTTATAGTCCTATGTTTTTTTTGTTATTTTAATTTTAAAAAATAGTTTTTGTGAGAAATATATCAGATTGTAATGTTTTAAGCTAACCATTTAAACCCTCCCCCCTAAACATCATTTTTATCTCATTAAGTGTTGCTTCATCTACCTCTCTTTGAGTGCTTATCTCTTTTCCGTTTTCTATGGTGTGGAGTTTTCTATTTTTTATATAGAGGGGTTTTAAATTATAAAATGAATTCATAATAATAATTTCTAAATTATCATTTTTATTATAATTTAGAAATAATTGTTCACTATTTTCAACTTTAATATCATATTCTCTTAACTCATCAGCTGTTGGCTTACTACTAGAAATCGGGTCTTTTTTCTTATTATTCAACATAAGATACTTCATAATTTTTTCAATTTCTTTATTGTAGAAATCAAATAAATTAAAATTATTATCAGCTTCAAATTCATTCCAAAGAGAGTTATCAATCCAACTTAAGTCAATTTGTGGAATAGAGTCTTTATTTTTTGATATTGAAGATGCAATAATACCTCTAGTATTAACTTCTTCCTCATCATCTTTGATTATAGAGAGAAGAGATAAAATAAATTTATCAAAACTTAAAGTAAGAAATACCATTTTATCAGATATTTCAGTTCTAATATATTTGTCAATTTTTTTATTTTTTACAATTTTTAGTAAATTATTTAAAAAAGAATCATTCATAAAACTAGAAAAAAATTTTAAATTATCTAAGATGGTTTTATTTTCTAATTCATTTAAAATAATAAGGGATAACCAATCATCAAATTGTTGAAATAAAATTTCTTTTCTACTCTCTGCAACTTTATTCATTTCAGAACTACAAATAAGAATTAAAGTAAACTCATAAAATCCAATAATATCTATAGGTTCACTCTCAATCTCACTTAACAAAAACTCCTTATCCCCAATCAACCCACCCAAAAAAGCAAAAAACATCTGCATATGAGGATAAAACTTCCAATCTCGTATAATTTTACTTTGTTCCTCTTTTGAAAGTGTAGAGACATACAAAGCAGAAAAATACTCCTGAAAAGTCAAATGAAGAAACTCAAAACAGTTATCAAGTAAATCTTTCTCTTTGGCATCTGATTTTAAAAAGCCTGAATAGATAACATTCTCTTCAAAAAAAATATCATCTACAGAATTCTCTATAAAATCCCCATCAAAAAGTATGGTTTGTTTAGTCAACCCTCTAAAGGCTAACTTGCCTAACTGCTCTTTGATTTTTTTTCTATTTTTTCGCTTATAGACTCGTTTATCATCTTTTTGGGCTGAATATCGGTTTAGAATATCCTCTACCACTTGGCTATAAAGCTCTGTCATAGTCAAAGACTCACTAAACTCTTTTTGCTCCCACTGTGAACAAATCATCTCCAACATCAAAGGAATATAACCAATATGCTTAATATTAATATTGGTCTCTAAATAGGCTTTTAGAGATTTAGCCTTATCATTATTTTCTCTAAAAAAAGCATCTATATACTTCTCTACATCCTTATCAGTAAAACCAATAGTCTCAAAATACTCATCTACCCTAAAATCACTCTTTTGATACCCATAAGGGCGAGTAGTGATAATATAATGATTTAAATTATAATGTTCTATCTCATCTCTTAATATCTTTTTCTTATCACCCTCTAATTCATCATAACCATCAAATAAAAAAAGCATTTTAGAGTTATTGGCTTTTATATCAAGTGTTATTTTCTCTTCATCTTGGCTATAGTAGTTATCTTTTATAGCTCCTTTTAATCCTTTGGTTTTCCACTCTCTAAGAGCTATATAAATTACATACTCAAACTCTTGATATAACTCTTCTTTTGCCCATTTATAAGCAATATATTTACAAAGTGTGGTTTTGCCTATTCCTGCCTTACCATAGATAAGAGATTTTTTTGATATATTGATAAGCTCTTCTATGGCTATGGGTTCTTTGGGTTTGTGTATCTCCTCATAGCTATTTAAAATAGGTTCTCTGTTTATAAGCTTTGGGTTATCTTTTTTCTTCTCTTCTTCTTTGATAATGGTTAGGTTTATAAAGATGTCATCAATAGGTTTTTTATCATTAGCTAGTAGGGAGATGGTTTTGAAATTATTTAGGTATTTCTCTTTTAAAATAGTAGAATCAAATCTATTTTTACTCTCTTCTCCTAGCTCTTTTTGAATAAAGTTATAAACCTCTTTTAGCTTATCTAGATCAAGTGACAATATGGTATTTAAAAGAGAATGAATATCATATATATCTTCTGATGGATTAAATGTTACTGCATGAGGATTTTTATACTCTTTTTTGCGTAAATCACTGGCATCTTTGGCGATAGAGATAAATTTAAACCGATAACCAGCATACTCTTTTAATATATTCTTACTTAGAGCAGATTCAATTTTTTGTTTGGTTGAGGTTGAAGAGACTTGAATCATTATTTTCTTATCATGGTCAATCAAATCTATCGCTTCTATATTTTGAGAAACATCATTAAGGTTTATAAGATTATAACCATAAAGAAGATTAAAAAAATGAAGATAAAAATTTTCAGAATGTAGGTGTAAACGCAATATATTAAGTTTACCATTAGAGATAATTCTATGAGCTAAAATATGTAGTTGTTCATCAATATAGTTATAGTAATTATCTCTTTTCATTTTGATTACTTCCCTTTTTATCTTTTTGGTCAGCTAAAGCACACCCATATAGTCTCTTCAAGCTTATTTTATCTTTACACCTTCTCCCAAAGCGTCCCCTCGGGGGTATCCATTAGGGCGATGCCCATGGCGGTGATCTCCTCTCGGATAGCATCGGCTTTGGCGTAGTCTTTGGCTTGTTTGGCTTCGTTACGCTCGCTGATGAGGGATTCTATCTTGGCTTTGGTTGCTTCATCGATGCCGATTTGGAAATAGCTAAAGGGCTCTTTGCCTCCGATGCCAAGGAGTTCATGGATCAATTCAATATTGGCGAGGGTCTCTTTTTTGAGACCTTTATCTTTGGGATTAAGATCGAGTTGGTCGTTGGTGGTACTGATCATCTCATCGATGGTGGCGAGGGCTACAGAGATATTGAGGTCATCGCTCATCGCTTTGAGTAGGGCTTTTTGAAACGCTTTGTTGGGTTTGGAGGCTTTGGTAGGGGTGATGCGTTTTTTGAGGCGGTAGAGCTTATCGAGGCGTTTTTTAGAGCTTAGTAAATCTTCTTCATTAAAGTTAAAATCGTTGCGGTAGTGGATCGAGATAAGGTAGTTACGAAGAATCTCACCATCATAGACCTTGAGGGCATCTTTGATAAAAAAGCTGTTGCCAAGGGACTTGCTCATCTTTTCGCCATTGATGTTGACAAAGCCATTATGCATCCAGTATTTTGCCAGTTCGTGACCTGTGGCACATCGGCTCTGGGCGGCTTCGTTTTCGTGGTGGGGAAAGAGCAGGTCAGCACCACCACCGTGGATGTCGATGCTGTATTCGTCGTTGCCTTTGAAGTGTTTTTCGATCATGGCAGAACACTCAATGTGCCACCCTGGTCGACCTCGGCTAAAGGGGGTCTCAAAGCAGATCTCCTCATCGCTGTTGCAGGCTTTCCAGAGGGCAAAATCTTTGGGATTGCGTTTTTCTTGGTGGTGTTCGACTCGGCTCTGGTTCTCGTCATCTTCGCCCACTTGATGAGAGATCGCACCGTAGTGGGGATCTTTGGACGTATCAAAATAGACATCACCAGAGCTAACCACATAGGCGAAATCTTGATCGATGAGGCGTTGGATCATGCTCTCCATGGCGTGGAGTGATTCGGTCGCTTTGGGTTGAATGTCGGCATCAAGCACCCCAAGAGCGTGCATCTCCTCTTGGTAACGGGCGATGTAGTGGGTGGTGATCTCCTCGAGGCTCTTGCCACTCTCTTGGACTTTTTTGATGATCTTATCATCAATATCGGTGAAGTTTTTGCCCATGGTGACCTTGTATCGTAGGGCTTTGAGGGTACGGGCTAAAAGGTCAAAGCTCAGAGAACTGCGGGCATGACCCAAGTGGGCATCATCATAGACGGTTGGTCCACAGACATAGATAGAGGCTTCTTGTGGGGTGATGGGCTCAAAGGGGAGTTTCTGTTTTTTGACGCTATCGTAGATATACATGGCTAGATGACCTTTTATTGTAGGGATATAGATGGGTGAGATTATAGCAAATTTTTCTGTAGACAAGTAGAGGAAGGATCGCTTCAATAAAGGACTCAATTAGTTCCTAGTATTAATAATATGTTAATCTCTTTGTACTACAATGGCGTATCTTAAACGATAAGGATAAATGAATGTTAGCAGAATACAGAGCTGAGATTACTGCATTAAAGCAGAATAACGCACACTTTGCAAAAATTTTTGAAAAGCACAATAAGTTGGATCATGAGGTTCAGGATGCTGAACATGGTAGGGTTGGCATGAGTGATTTTGAGATTGAAAAGATGAAAAAAGAGAAGTTGCGTCTTAAAGATGAGATGCTCAAAATGATTTTAGAGTATCGTAAGGCAAATCAAGCTCACTAATTCAAAGAGCCCTTTGATAATGGGCTCTTATCTCTTATGATGATGTTATCCTCGAATATAATAAATAAGTAGTTGATTCAGATAGAAAAAGATCCCCGCAGAGAGGATCATTGCTATAACAAAGTAGAGACTTTTTATATTTTTTAATATACGTACAAAGCGTTGTACCCCTACCTCTTTGATCGTCAAGATAAAGAGCGTCCATCCTCCAAGACTTCCAGCAAGGGCTAACCCCATGGCCCCTAAGGGTTGCATTAAAATAAGCGAAAAGATCATATTGACCACCAAGGCAATGGTCGCAATTCTTGCTGCTTGCGTGTGGCGATGTGAAGCGTAGAGAAACATTGAAAAGAGTTTGGCAAACCCATAAGGGAGTAGCCCGACCATGTACATGCTAAGCACCATCGCAGTGTCATGGGTCATCTCAGGGGTAAATCGACCATACTCAAAGAGCAACCAGACAATAGGCTCTGCAAACATTACCCCACCCAGTGCGGAGATGCCCAAAAGAAATGCCAAGAGCCAGAAGGCTTTAGCAAGGTTGCTGTAGGCCTCTTGCTCGTCTCCACGATTGAGGGCTTTGGAGATGGAGGGAAAGAGTGCCGAGGCGGTGGCAATAGCAATGAGCCCCAATGGAAGCTGAAAGAGCAAATTGGCATAGAAGAGGTAGGAGATTGAACCTGTCACCAGAAACGATGCCAAAAAGGTATCCAGATACGAGGCAAATTGGGGGGCGGAGTTTCCCCAGACCGAGGGGATAAAGAGTTTGATAAATTTGGACTCCTCAGCTTTGATATCTTTTTTGTGGCGATACTTCCATCCTCCAATGAGCAGGCGTAGAAGATTGAAGCGTTTAAGGGCATAGATGTGGGTAGCAACCTGCAAGAGTCCACCAATAAGCACCGAAAAGCTTAAAGCGTAAAGAATGGTTTGGGGATCTTCGTGCATGTAGAGATAGAGCGCAGCCATCATGGAGAGATTAAGCAGTGCAGTCGAGACCGCGGTGGTGATAAAATGCTCTTTATATTGAAGCAGGGTTCCCATAAAGGTTACCATAAAGATGAGGTCAAGGTACCAGAAGTTAATCGCCGTAAAGGGTGCGGTTTGGGCAATTTTCTCATCACTAAAATCCCATACCAAGAGTTTAGTCACCGCTTCAGGAAAGAGGGTGACAAGCAGGGACATGGCTACAATGATAAGCATAAAACGGATAAAAATTGCTGTAGCAAAGACCCCCTTGTGACGTGCCTCCACAAAAGAGGGCATAAAGGCTTGCGTAAATGCCCCCTCCCCAAAGATACGGCGGAACATATTGGCAAGCTTAAAGGCCACAAAGAACATATCTGAATATCCCGTAGCACCCAAGGTCATGGCAAGAAGGGTATTGCGTCCAAGCCCTGTGATACGAGAGAGGAGAATTCCAAAACTGTTTGAGAAGATTGATTTTAATTTCATGGGGCGTATTTTATCGTAATAATGAGAAAGAGTTGCTATACTTCAGCCACTAAATAATGAGGAGTAGATGATGATCGTCGGAATTGAAGGAAGCATTGAACAAAAGGAGCCCACTTGGGTTCATCTAAACTGTCATGGATTAATTTATGAGGTTCAGGTATCCCTTAACACATCGCAAGCACTTACGGGGAATCGGGCAAAGCTGTTGGTCACACAGATTATTCGTGAGGATGCGCAGTTGTTGTTTGGATTTCTAGAGCCTTCTGAGAAAAAGATGTTTGATACCCTTATCAAGATCAATGGGGTAGGACCAAAAGTTGCAATGGCAACCTGTTCGACCTTTGTTCCAGAGACTTTTGCACGGGTGATAGCGAACAAAGACGTTGCGTTGCTCAAACGGGTACCAGGGATTGGTCCCAAGGCAGCGAGTCGTATTTTGGTGGAGTTGGCAGATTTTATTGTCGATACGCAAGGGGTGGGAGGTGCTGTAAACCGCAGTATGGGAGATGCAATTTTGGCATTAGAGAGTTTGGGCTTTAAAAAAGATCAGATTCAAAAAGCCCTTCAAGGAGCCACAGGAGATACCGCCTCTTTGGTCAAGCAGGCGCTCAAAAAGTTGCAACGATTATAAGCCAATTCAGGTAAAATACGATTAATAAATAATTAAGGATTTTATAATATGAATATCACAATCTTATTTGGTGGATCGAGTTTTGAGCATGAAATTTCGATTGTCTCCGCCATTACACTCAAAAAAGTACTTAAAAATAGTCAACTCTCTTTTATCTTTGTGGATGCCAATCGAGAGTTTTACCTGATTGACCCTGCGAACATGAAATCGAATCATTTTAGTGAAGGAAGCTACAAAAAAGATAAAAGGTTACTCCTTAAAAAGGGCTCTTTTGCTACGGTTGGCTTTTTAGGATTAAAAGAGTATTCTACTCGAACCGTTTTGAATCTTATTCATGGACGAGATGGAGAGGATGGCAAGATCGCTTCACTGCTGGAGTTTTATGATATTGCCTACATCTCACCCAGAGTTGATGCGTCGGTATTGAGCTACAACAAGCTCTATACCAAACTGTATGCGCAGAGTATTGGGATCAATGTGCTTCCCTATACTCTGCTAAATGCTACCGACAGTCGAGCTATTGAGTTGGAGTATCCGGTGATTATCAAGCCTGTACGACTTGGAAGCAGTATTGGGGTGAGCATCGTGAAATCCAAAGAGGATTTAGATTACGCTCTAGATGTAGCCTTTGAGTTTGACAATCAAGTGATTATTGAACCGTTTATTGATGGGGTTTTAGAGTACAATCAAGCAGGGTGTAAAACCGATCAGTTTGAGCTCTCCATTGTTGAAGAGCCCAATAAAGAGGAGTTTTTGGATTTTGAGAAGAAATACCTTGATTTTTCCCGCGATGGTAAGGTCGAAGATGCTTCCATTGATCCCGCACTTAAAACAAAGATTCAAGAGGCATTTAAAACTGTCTACGGAACGCTTTTTGAGGGAGCCATTATCCGTTGTGATTTCTTTGTGGTAGATGGGGAGGTCTTGCTTAATGAGATCAATCCCATTCCAGGGTCCATGGCAAACTACCTCTTTGAAGATTTTGAAGGGATGGTGCATCGACTTACCCAGCATCTCCCCAAAGAGCCTACCATTAAGATTGACTATACCTACATTCACTCCATTCAATCGGCTAAAGGTGGGAAGGCGTAGTTTGTCAAAGAGGAGGACTACTCCACAATCCTCTTCGCCTTCACATAGAGGTGTCCATATTTGCTCTTGGAGAGGGAGGAGATGATGATCCCTTTTTTGCTTGATGCGGCGTGAATGAACTGATCGTTGCCGATGTAGAGTCCTACATGGGTGATGGGGAGGTTTCTCTTTTTATCAGTAAGGAAAAAGATCAAGTCTCCCTTTTTGAGTTCATCTCGGCTGACATACTCTCCCACTTTGGACTGCTCATAGGCGGTTCGAGGGAGGGCAATCCCCTCTTTTTCATAAAGGTATTTTACATAACCTGAGCAGTCAAAACCTTTGGGCTCGGTACCACCCCAGACATATTTACCTCCAAGATAGTTTTTAGCATTTTGGACAAGATGATCGGTATCAAAAAAGTGATATTGTTTTTTTTGTGCCCGTAGTTTTCTCAGTGCGTTAAGGAGTCTCTCCTGCTCTTTGAGTAGGTCATTAAAGTACTGGTTATCTTTGTGAGCAATTTTTTTATTAACGACGGTCCCATCTTGATTGGTGATAATAAACATGTTTTTAGGATCAGCATGGAGGGAGGAGACCATAAGAAGTATCATTACAAGAAAAAGATGTTTCATTATCGTATCCTTATAAAAAAAGTATTATCAGGTAGATACTCGAAGTATAGCAAAAAAACATTTAAATAGAAATTTTAAGAGAAAAGAAAGACAAGAATTAACAGTGACTGATAGGTCACTGTTAATTGATGGGGACAGCCTTATTTAAGTTTATCCGCACGGGGGTAGATAAAGACGGCTTTTCTAAAGACAAAGACGCGTTCAGGATCATCCACGGCATAGGCTTTGAGCATGACCGTAAGTGGAGTATCTTTGGTGTTGTCATCAACAAGACGCTCTTTGGTTGAGAGAACGACCACTTTTTTTGCCATTTTCCCTGGGCGAAGGGTAAGCTCTTTGAAGCGTTTGATCTCTATTTTATCGGCATACTCTCCAACCACTTCAAGTTTGTAGGTGTGTGTCTTGTGCTCGGTATTTTGGAAGAGCATCAAGAAGTTATTGACCACTTCATTATCGTTTTTGATCTTGTAGAGCTGAGTGGTTTTGTTGACGTTGAGCAACATGTACTCTTTGGTTCCGCCCATGGCAATAAGCCCCAAGATAATGGCGACCAATGCTGCAATATACATGTAGGTTTTGGGGCGTAGAATTTTGGTCTTTTTGTTGTTGTAGACCTCATTGACACTGGTCCAACGTACCAGTGACTCTTTGCCAAGTTTCCCCATAACGGTGGTACACGCATCCACACACTCCAGACAGTTGATACACTCCAGTTGGGTTCCTTTACGGATATCGATATGGGTGGGACAAACCGTTACACAACTCTCGCAAGCGGTACAGTCATACTTCTCTTTATCCAGATCCTTCTGTTTGAAGACCAACTTATTGTGTTCTTCGTCGTAGATTTGTCCACCCCGTTTGGGATCGTAGATGGCTTGAAGGGTATCTTCATCATAAAGTACCGATTGAACCCGTGAATAGGGGCAGACATAGATACAAAAATCCTCTTTTAAAAAGACAATGTCATAGATCAAAAATCCTGCAATCCCTAGAAGCATTCCAATCAAAATAGGGTGATCGGCAGGGTGTTGAATGTATTGGAAGAAGTCCTCAGGTGGTACAAAAAACCATAAAAAGTCAGCCGCCGCAATCAGGGCAAGAATTGACCAGATACCGATACCAATAAGGCGTTTAACCTTATTTTCTGGCTTGGAGTAGTCGGGCTCTTTTTGCTTGTTTTTGATGCGTTTACGAAGACCTAAAATCTTGGTCTCAATCAGGTCACGATAGATCACTCGAAAGATGGTTTGAGGACATGCCCAGCCACAGAACGCTCGCCCACCCACCGCGGTAACCGCAAAGATACCAATAAAGAGTAGCATAAGCAAGAAGGGCATCATGTAGAGCTCTTGCATGTCAAATGCAGTTCCCATAAGGTGCAGTTGTTTTTTGTCAAATGACAACAGGAAGATATGATTTCCTCCAATGGTTATAAATGGTAGTGTTAAGGCAAAAATTGTTGCAATAACATAGCCATAGTATCTTTTTATGCGATACGGCATTAAAGACTCCTTGTGATTTTGATATAATACTTATATAATACAGAAATAAGCTATAATCTCGCTTATTATATCTTGGGATTATAATAAATATTACTTTAGGTTATTTTAAAGATAGCAAAAAGTGACAAAGGATCGATTTGTCTAATGTGAAGTGTACCCATTGTCAATTAGAATTTGATGAAAGTGTGATGATTCGTGAAGAGAATAATCCGGATGTATATTTTTGTTGCAATGGATGTCAGGGGGTCTATCATCTGCTCAAGGATGATGGGCTCGAGAGTTTCTATGAAAAGATCGGAAACAATACCATAGCCCCCCCTTTACAAGTGGAGAGCGATAGCAGTAGTTTTGATTTGGAGAGTTTTAAAGAGCGGTACATTAAAACCACCCAAGAGGGGTTCTCTTCAGTGGATCTGGTCATTGAGGGGATTCACTGCGCTGCGTGTATCTGGCTCAATGAAAAGGTACTTGCCGATACGGAGGGGATTGTGGAAGCGAGTATTAATTTTACTAATAACAAAGCCAAAATTATCTGGGATGAAGAGACCATTCCCCTCTCACGTGTGATTGATACCATTCGAAGCATTGGGTACAATGCCTATCCCTACGATCGAAGTGCCGAAGATATTAAAGCAACCAAAAATAAAAAAGATTATTTTATGCGAATGGCAATTGCCATTTTTGCGAGCATGAACATTATGATGATTGACATTGCCAAGTACGCAGGTTTTTTTCAGGGAATGAAAGCCGAGACCTTGCATCTGGTACATATTGCAGAGTTTATCTTTGCTACCCCTGTGCTTTTTTATAGCGGTTGGATCTTTTTTCGTGGGGCATACTATGGGCTAAAGAACCGTATTGTCAACATGGATCTTCTGGTCTCTGCGGGAGCAACGCTTACCTATATCTATTCGCTCTATGTGCTTTTTGGGGGAAGGGGACATAGCTACTTTGACTCGGTGGCAATGATCATTACCTTTGTTTTAGTGGGTAAATACCTTGAAGTCATTGGTAAAAAAAATGCCGTTGATACCATGGATAAGATTCGATCGCAAATCCCTCATGAGGCAACCATTGTCAAAGATGGGGTTAAAAAGGTTGTACCACTTGATGCAATTGAGGTGGGGGATATTCTAGAGGTTAAACGGGGAGAAAAAGCCACCGTGGATGGGGTCTTGATTGGCTCTAAGGCAACGTTTGATGAGAGTTCTCTAACAGGAGAGTCCTTGCCTGTGGAGAAGCAGGAGGGCGATACTATCTATAGTGGTACCATCAATGTAGGAAAAGTGATACGTTACACCGCAACTAAAAACTATGCCAATTCAACGCTGAGTAATATTGTTAATCTGCTAGAGGATGCACTCTCTTCTAAACCCCAAATTGAAGAGACAACGAATGAACTCTCTAAATATTTTTCGATTACGATTTTGTTGCTCTCTTTAATCACCTTTGTAGGTTGGTATTGGATGGGAGGTGATTTTGAGGAGGCATTGATTGTGGCAATCTCAGTCATTGTGATTGCCTGTCCGTGTGCCTTGGCATTGGCAACGCCCATTGCTTCGTTGATTGGGATCTCATGGGCGGCAGAGAAGGGATTGCTTTTTAAAGAGGCGAAATTTATTGAGACCTTTGCCAAAGCCGATACGGTCGTACTGGATAAAACAGGAACCATTACGGAGGGTAAACTACAAGTTAAGCAAGTAACAGGCGAGGCAGATTTGGACCACATGGCACTGCTTTATGCGCTTAGCGAGGGGTCAACTCACCCTGTAAGTATGGCGATCAAACACTACGTGCAGGAGCACTACCCTGATATTCCTTCTATTGAGCTTCAGGAGATTGAGCAGATTGAGGGGAGGGGGGTTTGTGCTTACTATAATAATAAAAAACTGCTGGGAGGAAACACGCTTTTGCTTCAAGACCAAGGCATTGATCTCTCGTTTGAGTCGATCTATACGGTGTATCACTTTGTGGTTGATAATAAGGTTCTTCTCTCCTTTGAATTGGATGATAATCTCAAAGAGGGCGTTGAAGCATTAATCAGTTATTTAAAAGAGATTGATGTTGAGGTGATTATGGCAACAGGGGATAATCATGCGGTTGCCAAACGGGTGGCAGAGGAGATAGGACTACAAAACTATCAAGCTGAACTCTCTCCAATTGATAAAGCCAACTTTATTGAGGCACTAAAGTCAGAGGGTAACGTTGTGGTGATGGTGGGTGATGGCATCAACGATGCCTTGGCACTCTCTCATGCGGATGTTGCCATTGCCATGGGCAGTGGAGCTGATGTAGCCTTGGCGGTAAGTGATGTGGTGCTTTTAAATAATTCTCTTAAGGCAATTAAGGATAGCTTTGTGATTTCACGGCGGACTTTTCAGTTTATCAAGCAGAATTTAGCTCTCTCTCTTGTCTATAATGTTATAACCATACCCATAGCAATGGCCGGTTACGTGATCCCTTTGGTCGCAGCACTCTCGATGAGTCTGAGCTCATTGATGGTCGTAGGTAACTCCATGCGAATTAAACAGAAGGAGAGTAGATGAATAGCATATTGATGTTGGAGCTAGGTGTTGGTATTGTGGTGAGCTTTACCCTTTTAGGTATTTTTATCTGGGCAGCACGAGGAGGGCAGTTTGATGATAGCAAAAAGATGATGGATGGGCTACTTTTTGACAGTGAAGAGGATCTTCGTGCGGCGGTTGCTAAAGAGGAGAAGATCAAAGCTCTCAAAGCGAAAAAGGCAAAGAGAGAGACTGAAAAATAGTGTTTATTAATATCTGTTATTAACGTTTTTTGTTAGTAAATAATAGGGGAAGAATGCCAAACGATACAAAATAAACAACAAAAAGTATATAACCCTCCTTTATCATTTTTTTAAGTGTAAATTAATGGTTTTATTTATACCATAAAGGTTAGATAGTGCTATATATCGGTTATGTAGACACTACTCTATTTA
>Ga0256843_1002570_pt1 | contig 13137 bp, 12 predicted proteins | sample AlvinellametaG_FD_191572 | JGI IMG/M metagenome (GOLD analysis project Ga0256843, IMG submission 191572) | Pompeii worm associated microbial communities from hydrothermal vent at the East Pacific Rise, Pacific Ocean - Alvinella | ecosystem: Host-associated > Annelida > Integument > Unclassified ... | reverse complement strand
TTATAAAACTCTAACTCTCCACCTAAACCAATCTCTTTAGCATACTCTTTAATAGGCTCTTTTTGGTTATAGCCCATTTCGCAAATAGCATAAGAAATATCTTTTTGTTTTATTAAATCTAAAATATTAAATAAAATCTCTAAACCTCTATTTGGGGCAAAAAGGGCGGTGTGTGGTTCGTAGTCTATTACATTTGGCTCTAATTTGTCATTTGAGTCTATATATGGTGGGTTGCTAATTAAAAGCTCTGGGGTATCTAAAGAGTCAAGTAAAGAAGACTCAATTACCTCTATTTTATCTTCTAAATTAAAACTTTTTATATTTTTTTTGGCTATTTTAATGGCATCTTTGCTTATATCACTAGCTTGAATAGCTACATTACTACTCTTTGCTATTGCTATACTTAAAGCGCCGCTTCCTATGCCGATTTCTGCAACACTCCTTATATTGTGCTTTTTTATTAAATTAATTGCCCTCTCTACTAAAATTTCGCTCTCAGGGCGGGGGATTAGAGCGCCTTTATCAATAAATAGCTCAAAATCCCAAAAGCTAACTTTGTTTGTAATATACTCTATTGGCTCATTTTGTTTGCGTCTATTAATTAACTCTTTAAATTTTATCTCATCTATCTCTAAATTATCATTTAAAATTAAAAACTCTCGTTTGCAATCTAAAAGATGGCTTAGCAAAATCTCTGCTTCTAAGCGTGGGCGCTCAAAGTTTTTTAACTCTTTTGCACCCCAAATAAGAGCCTTTTTAGCGGTCATTTAAAAAGCCTAAAAGTACGCTATCATCTCTTTTTTCCTCTTTATAACCTAGCTCTTTTAATCTCTCTAATACTGGTGGGTGGGTGTAGTAGAAGAAAATATATAAAGGATGAGAGTGTGGAAATGCTTTATTTTCATTTACTAACTTAAGTAGTGCATTTATAAGATTTTGTTTTCCACCTATTTTTGCACCAAATTTATCTGCTTCATACTCATTATGGCGGCTAATTAAGCCAATTATTGGCATATAAACAAAACTAAATATTGGCAATATTAGCATAATTAAAGCTATCTTAACTCCAGCTGTTGGAGCTACACCCATCTCTAAAAATAAAGAATTTGGCAAATTACCTACAATAAAAAATACTAAAAATAAAAATACCCCAATAGTTGCAATATTTTTATATATATCTTTATGGCTATAATGACCTAGCTCGTGTCCTAAGATTGCTATTATTTCGCTTTGGCTTAACTTTTTTAATAATGTATCAAAAAGCACAACCCTTTTAGATTTACCAAGCCCCCCAAAATATGCATTTAAGCGGTTATCTCTTTTACTTGCATCTATTGTAAATACACCATCGCTATTTAAGCCTACCTCTTTTAAAATACCCTCAATTTTACTTTGTAATTCTTTATCTTCTAGGGGTTTAAACTTATTAAAAATTGGCGCAATTAATGTAGGGTATAGCATATTTATTAAAACAATAACTACAAAAATTGTTATAAAACTATATATCCACCAATTTGTAAAGTTTGTAAATATATAACTAAGCAGAGCAAATATTGCGCCCCCAAATATAATAAACATTGCAATTTGCTTAAGCTGGTCTATAAAATATAGTTTTGGTGTAGTAGTTGAGAAGTGAAAACTCTTATCTAATTTAAATACCTTATATATATCAAATGGCAAAGATACTATATAATTAATTGCAAAAAATCCAAATATAAATAATACATTATTAGTAATGCTATCTTCTATTCCTATAAGGCTTTGAAGCCACTTAAAACCACCAAATATCCAAAATAGAAATAAAAAATACTCTATAAAAGACTCTGCAATATTAAGGCGCTCTTTTTTAATAGCATAATTTGCTGCTATCATATATTTTGTAGGGCTAAGAAGCATGGCATCTTCTTGTTTTTTATCGCTTATAAAGCCAATTTGCATAACACTTACATATATTTTTATAAGTGTATAGAGCGTAAATATTATAATTAATGCTTGTAACATCTCTTTCTCCGATAATTTTTTTATGAATATAGCAAAATAGATTTAAGTTTTGGTAAAATATGGTAAATTTTTGAATAAGGGGTAAAGGAGTAAAAAGCAAGTTTGCAAACTCAAATCTTTACCTCTACTTTCAATAAAGTTAGTTTATAACACTTTTAATAAATTAACTCTTTGATATTTTAAAATCTCTTTATCTTTTGTTATAAGAATTAAGTTATGTTTAATTGCTTGGGATATTAATATTCTGTCAAATGGGTCTTTGTGTATTGGCTCTAAGGTTTTAGTGGCATTTGCGCATTTTGCTGAAATTTGTAATTCTTTAAAGCCATTTTCTTCTATAATATTATCTAAATTTGCATCTATTTTGATTTTGCCAAGAGACTCTTTTATTGCTATTTCCCAAATAGATGCTGATGATACATATATTTGATTTGAGCTATCTGAGATAATTTCTATAACTTCTTTACTCAACTCTTTAACATCGCTTAACCACCATATAAAAATATGGGTATCTAATAGGTATTTGCCCATTTAGTTACCCTCAAAAAGTTTTGTTATTTCATTGTTTGAACTATCGAAATCTTCATAGTATGTAACTTTGTCTTTAAGAGTGTTTGGTTTTCTATTTGGCTCTTTATATTTTACAAGTTTAGCAATAGGTATATTAGCTTTAGCAATAATAATTTCTTCTCCTTTTTCTAAAAGGGCTATTAATTTAGATAAATTTGTTTTTGCTTCATGCATATTTATAACCATATTTATTCCTTTATTTTAGTTAGCTAATTTTAGCTAAAATATCTTTTTTTGTCAATTTTGGTAAAATAACATAATTTTTTAAAAAGGAGGAGAGGAGTAAAGGGGTAAGAGAGTAAAGAAAAATGGCAAATTAAATCTTTACCCTTCTACACCATTACCCCTTGACTCCTCTAACTAATAAGGTTAATTAATGGCTTATATTGATATGTATGATATTAAAAAGAGATATGACATAAAGCAAATTTTTGATGGGCTTAACTTTCATATCGAAGAGGGTGAGAGAGTTGCAATTATTGGGCAAAATGGGTGTGGTAAATCTACTTTACTTAAACTTGCAGTTGGTTTAGAAGAGCCAGATGAAGGCAAGGTTATAAGAGATAGTTCTATTGATATTGCAATGCTTAGCCAAAAGCCAGAGTTTGAGATTGGTTCAACTGTAAAAGAGGCAATAGAGAGTGAATTGAGTGAGCTAAAAGAGGCTCAAAAAAGATATCAAACTTTAAGTGAAGAGATTGCTAAAAATCCAGAAGATAAAGCTATATTAAAAGAGCATGAAGAGGTTGCAGCCTACCTAGACCACCATAATGCTTGGGATTTAACATCTAAAATTGAAAGAGCCCTGCAAGAATTTAAACTAAAAGAGTATGAAAATAGGCTTGTAGATTCTCTATCTGGTGGAGAGCAACGCCGTGTAGCTCTAGCTGCTTTAATTTTAAAAAAGCCTGATTTACTAATTTTAGATGAACCTACAAACCATTTAGATGTATATATGGTAGAGTTTTTAGAAGATATCTTATTAAAAGAGAAATTTACTTTGCTTTTAATCTCGCACGATAGATACTTTATAGATAAGATTGCTACAAGAATTGTAGAGATTGAAGATTTAAAACTTGTAAATTATAGAGGTGGGTATAGTAGCTACTTAACTCAAAAAGAGCAAAGATTAAAAGCTATGCAAAAAGAGCATGAGAATTTATTAAGATTGCTTAAGAGAGAAGAAGAGTGGTTAGCAAAAGGGGTTAGAGCTAGAGAAACTAGAAATCAAGGCAGAAAAAGAAGAGTATTTGAGCTAAGAGATAAAGCAAAAAAGAACCCAACTCTAATTAGAAAAATGAAAATAGAGCTAGAGCGCGAAAAGAAGAGCTGGAAGGGTGAAAAGATAGTAGCTAAAAAGAAGATGCTATTTGAGATAGAAAACTTAAGCTATAAAATAGCAAATAAAGAGCTAATTAAAAACTTTACAACTAGAATTTTACAAAAAGATAAAATTGCAATAGTAGGTCCAAATGGTAGTGGTAAATCGACTCTACTTAAATTAATGCTTGGTCGCTTAAAACCAGATAGTGGGCAGATAAAACAAGGAGAGCTTAGTATTGGGTACTTTGACCAACATAGAGAGATGTTAAAAGATGATGCAACTCTAATAGAAACCTTTTGCCCAGATGGTGGAGATAGAGTTATAGTAGATGGCAAAAATATGCATGTATATGGCTATTTAAAAAACTTTTTGTTTCCAAAAGAGTATTTAGATAAAAAGATTTTTCAACTAAGTGGAGGCGAGAAAAATAGAGTAGCCCTAGCTCTTCTTTTTACAAAAAAGTATGATTGCTTAATTTTAGATGAACCTACAAATGATTTAGATATTCAAACTATTAATATTTTAGAAGAAAAACTACTTAGTTTTGAAGGTGCTTTACTTTTTGTAAGTCATGATAGATATTTTGTAGATAAGTTAGCCTCAAAACTATTTATATTTAAAGGTAATGGAGAAATTGAGATATCACATCAAAGTTATAGTGAGTATTTAGATATAGAAAAAGAGATAAAAGAGCTAGATAGTTTTGAGAAAAATTTAGCCCAAGAGGTAAAAAAAGAGCCTATTAAAATAAAAAAACAGACAAAACTTAGCTATAAAGATAAAAGAGACTTAGAACTTTTACCACCTCTTATTGAAGAGTTAGAAAACAAAATTGAAGAGTTAAATAACTGCTTAGCAAATCCAGATTGTTATAATCAAAGAGGTTTAAGTGAAGTTAGTAAAGAATTAGAAAAGCTAGAAGCCAAGTATGAAGAAAAAAGTGATAGATACTTAGAACTTTTAGAGTTACAAGAGGAGTTAGAGGGATAAAATACCCTTGTATTATTTTAAATACTTATATATAAAAATCATAAAATATTATTATATAATCTTAACAATTACTTAAGTGGTAATTATAGTTACACTCTTTAAAAATTAATCCATTAATTGATTTTAATCAATATTTATAATAAGGAATAATGATAAAATAAGTCATCCCTACTTATTATCAGGAGGTTTATATGGGAATTAATAGACGGGAATTTTTGAAGAGTTCTGCTGCAGTTGCAGCAGCTAGTGCTGTTGGAATTACGGTTCCACAAGAGGTAAAAGCTGCTGCTGCTACAGCAGAGCAAGGTTGGAGATGGGATAAAGCACCTTGCCGTTTCTGTGGTACTGGTTGTGGTATTATGCTTGCAACTAAAAATGGTAAAATTGTTGCGGTAAAAGGTGATCCTGCTGCTCCAGTAAATAGAGGTCTTAACTGTATTAAAGGTTATTTTAATGCTAAAATTATGTACGGTGCTGACAGACTTACAGAGCCACTTTTAAGAATGAATGATAAAGGTGAGTTTGATAAAAAAGGTAAGTTTAAGCCTGTTTCTTGGAAAAGAGCTTTTGATGAGATGGAAAAACATATCAGAAAAGCTTTAAAAGAGAGCGGTCCAGAAGGTGTTGCAGTATTTGGTAGTGGTCAATATACTATTATGGAAGGTTATGCAGCACAAAAGATGGTTAAAGGTGGATTTAGAGGTAATGCAATAGATCCAAATGCAAGACACTGTATGGCAAGTGCGGTTGTTGGTTTCTATCAAACATTTGGTATAGATGAGCCAAGTGGATGTTATGATGATATTGAGCTTACAGATACTATTGTTGCATGGGGATCAAACATGGCAGAGATGCACCCAATTCTTTGGTCTCGTGTAACAGATAGAAAATTATCTGATCCAGATAGAGTAAAAGTAGTTAATATTCAAACATATACTCACAGAAGTTGTGATTTAAGCGACTTTAATATTATCTTTAGACCACAAACTGATATGCTTATTTGGAACTATTTAGCAAGAGAAATAGTTACAAGAGATAAAAAAGGTGGTGGTAAAGAAGATATTATTGATTGGGATTTCATTAAAAAGCATATTGTATTTACTGCTGGACCAGTTAATATTGGTTATGGTATGAGAAGAGCTGGAGAGAAGTCTTTAAAAGATGGTAAATACTCTGCTAAAGAGATGGAAATTATTAAAAAAGAGATGGCTAAAAAGGTATCTCCTCTTGAAGCACCTGCACTTGCACCATATGGTTATAAAGAGGGTGATGTAATGAAAAACACTCCAGGAACACTTGCACACTGGATGATTAGCTTTGAAGATTATAAAAAATCATTAGAGCCATTTACTCTTGATTATGTAGCAAAAGTTGCTAAAGGTGATCCAGATGAGAGTATTGAGAGCTTTAAGAAAAAGCTAAAAATGTTAGCTGATTTATATATTGAAAAAGATAGAAAAGTTGTAAGTTTCTGGACAATGGGTATGAACCAACATACTCGTGGTACTTGGGTAAATACACTAAGCTATAATGTTCACTTTATGTTAAATAAACAAGCTAAGCCAGGTAATGGTGCATTCTCACTAACTGGTCAGCCAAGTGCTTGTGGTACAGCAAGAGAGGTTGGAACATTCTGTCATAGACTTCCAGCAGACTTAATGGTTAAAAACCCTAAACATAGAGCAAAAACAGAGAAAAAATGGATGATTCCAGAAGGAACTATTAACCCAGTTGGTAAACAACATATTGTTGCAATTCAAAGAGGATTAGAAGATGGTCTTGTAAAATTTGCATGGGTTAATGTATGTAATGCATTCCAAGATACTGCTAATGCTAACCATTGGCTTAAAGCGGCAAGAGAGATGGATAACTTTATCGTAACTTCAGATGGATATCCAGGAATTTCTGCAATGGTATCAGATTTAGTACTTCCAAGTGCTATGATTTATGAAAAGTGGGGTGGATACGGAAACGCAGAAAGAAGAACACAGCTTTGGAAACAGCAAGTTGAGCCAGTAGGTCATGCAATGAGTGATACTTGGCAATGGGTTGAATTATCTAAGCGCTTTACTGTTAAAGATTTATGGGGCGAGTATGCACCAAGTGGTCCTCGTAAAAAGAAACTTCCAAGTGTTATTGAAGCTGCTAAGAAGATGGGATATAAAGAAGATACAACTATGTATGAAATCCTATTTGCAAATAAAGAGGCTAAGAAATATACACTTGATGATCCATTACTAAAAGGATTTGATGATAGTGATTCTAAAGGTGATAGTAGAAAAATTATAGGAAGTGATGGTAAAGAGTGGAAAGGTTATGGATTCTTTATTCATAAATATCTATTTGAAGAGTATGCATGGTTTGGTAGAGGACACGGACATGACCTTGCACCATTTGATGTATATCATAAAGTAAGAGGACTTAAATGGCCAGTTGTTGATGGTAAAGAGACAGCTTGGAGATTTAATGCAAAATATGACCCATATGCAGCAAAAGCAGCAAAAGAGACAGGTGGAGACTTTGCATTCTATGGACCACTTGCTAAAAAGCTATTTAGTGGTAGCTTAACTAAGCCAGATAAATCAAAAGGTAAAACACCAATTCCAAATAAAGCAAAAATCTTTGCTAGACCATATATGGATCCACCAGAAATGCCAGATGATACATATGATACTTGGTTATGTACAGGTCGTGTACTTGAGCATTGGCATAGTGGTACAATGACTATGAGAGTTCCTGAGCTATTCCGTGCGGTTCCAGAAGCACTTTGTTATATGCATCCAGAAGATGCTAAAAAGCGTGGAGTTAAGCGTGGAGAGCTTGTATGGGTAGAGTCTAGAAGAGGTAAAGTAAAAGCAAGAGTTGAAACAAGAGGAAGAAACAGACCTCCAAGAGGACTTGTATTTGTACCTTGGTTTGATGAAAAAGTATTTATTAATAAAGTAACTCTTGATGCTACTTGCCCTATGAGTAAGCAAACAGACTATAAAAAGTGTGCAGTTAAAATTTATAAAGCTTAAAGGGTAGATTGTGGGAACAAAAAGTAAAAAAGTAGAGATATCTTCTAGAAGAAGATTCTTTACTAATATCGCACATAATGTTGGACTTGGTGCAATGGGAACTTTGCTTTGGGCAGGATATGCTAATAAAGCTAAGAGTTCTCCTCTTACACTTCGTCCTCCAGCGGCATTACCAGAAGAAGATTTTTTAAAGACTTGTATTAAATGCGGTCTTTGTGCTGAGGCTTGTGTTAATAGACCTCAAAATAAAGATAAAGAAGGTAATAAAAGACCTGGTACTATAAAAATGGCAAAAGCAGAAGATAGTGTAACTATTGGAACACCATTTTTTGTACCTCGTGATGTTCCGTGTTATATGTGTGATGACATACCTTGTGTTCCTGTATGTCCAACTGGTGCTTTAGATATAACTAAAGTTACAAACCCTAAAACAAAAGAGTTAGACTTTAAAATGATGGATATGGGAGTAGCAGTTGTAGATGTTCACTCTTGTATCGCATTTTGGGGATTGCAGTGCGATGCTTGTTATCGTGCTTGTCCTCTTTTAGATGAGGCTATAAAATTACAATATAATAGAAATAGCAGAACAGGAAAACACGCTTTCTTAGAGCCTGTTATAAATCCAGATGTATGTACTGGGTGTGGGCTTTGTGAAAAGGCTTGTGTAACTGAGAAACCTGCTATTTTTGTACTACCTAGAGATGTTGCGCAAGGAAAGCCTGGAGATCACTATGTTAGAGGTTGGGATAAAAAAGACCAAAAAAGAGTTGGTAATAGAAAAGAAAAAGATATTAAAACCAAAGATGAGCGAAGTAGTAAAAAACCTATAGACTACTTAAATAGTGGAGTGGAGTATTAAAATGAAGTTTTCTAATATAAAGTATTTACTGTTTAGAAGAGTAGTTCAAATAGGTTTGCTATTTTTGTACTTTGCTGGAAATGTTTGGGGTTGGAGTATCTTACAAGGTGATTTATCATCATCTTCTTTGTTTGGTAAAATACCTCTTAGTGATCCATTTGCAGTATTACAGATATTTGCAACGGGAGCACTTCTTGGTGTTAATGTATTAGTTGGTGCATTGATTATTACTCTATTTTATGGCTTAATTGGTGGAAGGGCTTTTTGTAGCTGGGTTTGTCCAGTAAATTTAGTAACTGACGCAGCAGCTTGGCTTAGAAGAAAACTATATATTGATAAAATAGAGCGAAAGGTATGGATTAGCAGAAATATTCGCTACTATATGATTGTAATAGCTTTAATTGTTTCTGCGGTTGCTGGTTTAGCAGCATTTGAAGTTGTTAGCCCAATTACTATTTTAAATAGAAATATTGTATTTGGAGTTGGTAGTGGGTTAGGACTTATTATTGCAATCTTTTTATTTGATTTATTTGTTGTTAAAAATGGTTGGTGTGGGCATATTTGTCCATTAGGAGGAGTTTATTCTATAATTGGTAAGTACTCTTTGTTCCGTGTAAAACATGATAGCAAGGCATGTACTCTTTGTATGAAATGTAAAGAGGTATGTCCTGAAGTTCAAGTTTTACATATGATAGGCAAAAAGAGTATTACTGTTAATGATATAGAGTGTACGAACTGTGGAAGATGTATAGATGTTTGCGATGATAATGCTTTGGAATTTAGCATTGGCAAATATATTAAAAATCATAAGGAGTCAAAATGATTAAAATTTTAACTATTGGTGCTCTGCTTTCAACAGCTGTTATTTATGCAGCTAGTACAGCAGGCTGTACTGGTTGTCATGGTACAAAGTTTGAAAAGAAAGCACTAGGAACTTCTAAAATTGTAAAAGATATGAGCAAAGATGATATTATCAAAGCTCTTAAAGGTTATAAAGATGGAAGTTATGGTGGAGCAAAAAAAGCTATAATGAAAGGGCAAGTTGCAGCTTTAAGCGATGCAGATATTGCAGCTTTAGCTGATGCTATTAAAGGTGGTGGTAGTGCAAAAGCCGCAGCACCTGCGGATAAAAAAGCTGCTGCACCTGCAACAGAAGCTAAAAAAGATGAAGGTCTAAAAGAAGACAATATAGAAAGTGGTAAAATTGGCTATGATTTAAGTGGTAAAAAAGTAGTTGATGAAAATGAGCTAGGGCTTAGAAAAGCTGGAGTTAATGATGATAAAGTAGCTCCACCAGAAATAAAATATGATGCACCTGCTCCAGGAGCAGCTAAAAAATTTGCTAGAAGTTATGTAAATGCACCACCACTTATTCCTCATAGTGTAGATGGGCTTTTACCAATTACTATAAAAAATAATGCTTGTCTTGGTTGTCATATGCCAGATAAAGCTAAAGAGGTAGGTGCTACTCCAATTCCTGAGTCTCACTTTACAAACTTTAGACCAGATACTAAAATTGAAAATGGCAAAATTATAAAAGATGGAAAAGAGGTTAAAAATACATCTGATGTAATTATTGCTAAATTTAAAAAATTAAAGCACTTAAGCATGGCAAGATATAACTGTTCTCAATGTCATGTACCACAAGCAGATGTTAAACCTCTTGTAAAAAATAACTTTAGACCAGACTTTACAGATAAGAGTTTAAAAGAGAAGTCTAACTTAATTAAAGTTATTGATGAGGGTGTTAAATAGGTGGCTAGTAGAAGAGATTTTTTTCGAAACTTAGCTAAACCAATAAGCGATATTAAAGAGGAGAAAAAACCTCTTTATGTTCGCCCACCATATGCAAAAGATTTAAACCTTTTTGATAAAGAGTGTATTAGTTGCGAAAGTAAGGCATGTGCTTTAAGTTGTGATGAAAAGATTATAGTTATAGAAGCTAATGGTACGCCTATAATTAACTTTACAAAATCTGGATGTACTTTTTGTCAAGAGTGTGCTATTGCATGTGAGAAGGGTGTATTATCTTTAGAAGATGGCGAAGAGAAGATTTTAAATACTACATTTATAATAAATAAAGATATGTGTATGGCACATAATGGTAGTATCTGTTTCTCTTGCAAAGAGCCATGTTTAGATGATGCAATTTTATTTAAAGGTATGTTTGAACCAATTATTGATATAACTAAATGTACAAATTGCGGTTTTTGTTTAAATAGATGCCCAACAAATGCAATAGAGTATATAATAAAATAGTATAATTACAATAATATACTTTTATTGGTTTGCACTTGTATAATTAATTATACAAGAGGTTTTAATATTTACTAAATAAGGAGAAAAATATGGTAAATTTACAAGAGAGATATCCTACATTATATGATAAGATTGAAGATAAAGAGTTAGATGAGTGTAGATATTTTGTAGTAGTAGATGAAAACTATGAAGATATAGACGATGAAGAGGTAGATGTATTTGATCCGCATGATTATAACTATTTAGTATATATTACCGAAAGGACACAAGCTGCATTAGGCAAAGATGGTATTGAAAAGTTATATTTTAATTTAGAGAAAGATGAAAATATAGAGAACTTTTTAGCCTCTGAAGAGGATTTATATGGACTAAAGAGTGAGTTAAGTGATGAGGAGTTATCACTATTGGTTTTAGATAAAGTAGAAGAGATATTAAAAGAGTTAGCATGAGATATTTAGTTTTTATTTCTATTTTAATGGTTGCAATTTTTGCAAAAGATATAGAGCCTTATCTAAAAATAGATGTTAATGCTTCTGCTAAAGATTTAGTTTTAGTAGAAGATAATAAAATAGCTATTGGTTGTGATGATAGCTCTTTAAAAGTTTATGATTATATAAATAAAAAATTTACCAAAGTTATAAAATTACCAAAAATAAAAGATTTTATGGGTGATATTATTGATACAAGAGCTTCTAGTATTGATTATTTAAATGGTAAATATTTAATATTAAGTGATAGTGGAGTAGGTGGATATTCTGATTTAAGAATATTTGATAATGAGTTAAAAGATATATTTAGCGAAAAAGATAAATTAGCAATAATAAAAGCAAAATTTATTGATGATACACATATATTGTTAGGTTTTTTGAGTAATGAAGTGGCTTTATATGATGTTAAAAATAAAAAGTTTCTTTATAGAATACAGTTAAATGAATCAAGATTTTCTGATTTTGCATTAAATGAAGATAAATCATTAGTAGCTTTCGCATGTGAAAGTGGTGAAGTTACAGTTGTTCAAGTAAAAGATGGAAAAATTGTAAAAAAATTAAGCGGTGCGAATTTAGATAATATCTTTAGTGTAGATTTTAAAAAAGATATTGTTAGTTGTGGAGGCAAAGATAGAAGAGCTAGTTGGTATAATATAAAAAGCGGAAAAAGTGATTATATCTTAGCAAAGTTTTTTGTATATGCTACAGCTTTAAGTCCTGATAGTAAAATGATAGCTTTTACATTAGATGAAAAGAATAATATTACTATTATTAATAGAGAGACTAAAGAGAAAAAGTATATTTTAAAAGGGCAAAAGAGTACATTAAATACTATTATTTTTAAAGATAAAGATACGCTCTTTAGCGCTAGTGATGATAATATTGTTATAATGTGGAAACTTAAGTAGTTTTTGTAAAGCAAAAATGCTGAAAGCTAAAAGCTTAGAGTTAAGAGCAGTGTTGTAATTTTAACAAACTAAAACAAGAGCGCAAGGCGCGAGAGCCCTCTGCTGAAGAGAACTCAGCGTTAGCGTAGCATTAGGGGCTTTGCTCCTAATGCGTCCTATTAAATATAACCAAAGGAGAGTGTATGAATATTTCAAGTATAGTAGTTCAATGTAAAAGTGAGAATTATGATAAAGTGGTAGAGTGGTGTGAAAAGAGTGGGATTTGTGATTTTCATTTTGGAGATAAAACAAAAGGTAAAATAATAGTTACAATCGAAGGCGAAGATGTAAGCGAAGAGATAGAAAAACTAAAGAAAATACAAGTAGCTCCATATGTAATAGCAGCAGATATGATGATGACTTATCAAGAAGATATGTTAGATGAAGAGATTAAAAACTTAGAGAAAACAGACCCTGTTAAATGGTTAAATAATGATAAACTAAGAGCAGAAGATATTGTTTATAAAGGTGATTTAAAGAAAAAAGATATATAAAGCATAGTTCTTTTTAGACTCAAAGGCTTTAGCCCAGTGTTATTGAATTAAGCCAAAAGTGTAGATTCCCACTTTCGTGGGAATGACATAGTACCCTCATACCCGTGAAAACGGGTATCTATTACGATGATGCTAAGCCGTCATCTCCACGAAAGTGGAGATCTTTTTAAGAGGAAAAATAAGGA
>Ga0256843_1002569_pt1 | contig 13144 bp, 17 predicted proteins | sample AlvinellametaG_FD_191572 | JGI IMG/M metagenome (GOLD analysis project Ga0256843, IMG submission 191572) | Pompeii worm associated microbial communities from hydrothermal vent at the East Pacific Rise, Pacific Ocean - Alvinella | ecosystem: Host-associated > Annelida > Integument > Unclassified ... | reverse complement strand
AATAGCAGGGCCAACTGAACCTGGTTTTTGAAGCTCTGGTCTATTTACGGCAACAACTGGAGAAGTTTCACTAAGCCCGTATCCTTCAAGTAATGGAGCTTTTTTAAATTTGCTTTTGAATCTGTTTAGCACCTCACCTGGAAGCGGTGCTGCACCTGATATGAAGTATCTAATTTTATTGAACCAATGGAAATAAAAAGGAAGTTTTGCACGACTTAGAGCCGAATAAACATCAGGCACACCTGTAAAGATTGTAACTCTTTTTAGAAGTGTTTGTTTAATAATATTACTAAATGGCATAATAGACCTAACTATCACAACAGGAGATGCAGAATATAAAGGAAGCAAAATATTAACAGTCATAGTAAAAGAGTGAAACATAGGTAAATATGCAATAAATCTATCTTTGTGAGTAATATTTACAATCTCATTTACACCTAAAATATTTGAAAAGATATTTTTATAAGTTAGCATAGCGCCTTTTGGCTTACCAGTAGTACCTGAAGTGTAAATAATTACAGATAAATCATCTAATTTTGGCGTTTCAATTGTTTCATGAGACTCATAATTTGCCAAAATCTCATCAAATGAAATATTATCTTCATCTATATTTGTATACACACCTTCCCAGATTATTTTTTCTATTGGAGTTTTGCTTTTAATAGTTTTAATATTGCACGCCAGTTTCGATGAAGCAATTAAAAGTTTTGCTTCTATATCATTAATGATAAATGCAACCTCATCTTCTTTTAAAAATGTATTAATAGGTACTGGAACTGCACCGATTTTTTGAATACCAAGATAAGCTATTACAAACTCAAGAGAATTTGCTACATATAAAGGTACTTTTTCTTCTTTTTTTACATCTAAAAGCTCTAGTGTTCTTGCAAATGTATCAACTTGTTTTTTTACTTCACCCCAGGTAACTTTTTTGTCATCAATAAAATATGCGGGTTTATTTTTATAATCTTTTGCGTTTCTTTCAAGAACTTCATAAAAGTTATTAAATTTATACTCCATTACCTACCCTCTTTTTATGTTATTATATCAAATAAAAAGGCTTACACATGGAGCTTCCTCAAAGCCAAAAAGAGCTTCTAGAAAACTTAGAAAAACTAATTGCCCAAACTTATGAAGCCGAAAAAGAGTTTATTGAATTAAAAAATATTTTAAACGGAGTTATTGAATTTTTGCCCCAAGCTTTGTGGGTAATAGATAAAAGCGGTGAGATAGTTGTTCAAAACTCAAAAGCAAAAGAGTTTGATTTTATACCAAAAGAAGGCGAGATAGAACATAACAATAAAATATACCTAGTCCAAACATCCCATATTAAAGATAAAAAAATCATAAGTGCTACAGACATTACCGAACAAAAAAGAAACGAAAGATTAATAGCCATGGGACAGATGGCTGCACACTTAGCTCATGAGATTAGAAACCCAATAGGTTCTATTTCTATACTTTTATCTCTTCTAAAAAAATCATGCCCAAACAATGAAATGATAGATGAAATGAAAAGTGCAATTTTTAGGATAGAAAGAATTATAAAATCAACTTTGCTTTTTTCAAAAGGAATAAGACTAAACAAAAAAACATTCCTTTTAAGCTCACTTCAAAAAGAACTTGAAGAAAACATAAAATATTACTCACATTCTAAAGATATAAAATTTATATACTTTTTGCCGGATATTGAAATAAAAGCCGATTTTGACTTGCTTTTATTGGTACTTCAAAACATGATAATAAATGCAATTGATGCAATTGAAGAAGATGAAAATGAAAATGGTCTTATTGAAGTAATTTATGAAAAAGATAATAACTACCACATTATCAATATTTATGATAGCGGTAAAGAGTTTGAAGATAAAAACATTCTTTTTGAACCTTTTAAATCAACAAAAACAAAAGGAAACGGACTTGGATTGGCTCTAAGCAAAGAAATTATTCAGGCTCATGGAGGAAAAATCGAACTTGCAAAAGAGAAAAAAGGATTTAAAATATATCTACCTATCTAAACCAATGCTCTTTTATAATTTTTCCGTTTTTTAATTCATTCACAAAAACTTTGTCACCTTTTTTAAATACATTTAAAATTTTATCTTTCTCTTTTATCATATAAACATTTCCAACTCTTTGATAATTTCCGTTTTGAATAGCATCAAAGACAACTGATAACACATAATCACTTTTTGGAAAATTAAAGCCCTTAAGTGAATAATCATCAAAAAAATAGGCTATTAAAAGCTTTTTTTGAAGATAAATTGTAGAAAAATAGACTGAATTTTTCCTACCAATATCAGTTTTTTTGAGTTTGTTTGTAATATAAGGCAAAAGATACAATCTATCAAGATTTACGCAGCTTTTTCCAATTAGACTTAGGATTTGTTCATCTTTGTAATTTATAATGTTTTGATAAGTACAGATATTTTCATACTTTTTATTTAAAAAGTCTTTGAGAATATCCGCATTTAAAAAAGAAAAAATAAAAAAAAATAAAAAAAATCTCATTACTCCCCTTGTGTGCTTTTTTGAGAAATAAGTACATCTTCGATTATTTCATCCAAATCTCCATCTAAGATATCGTCAACTTTTGAGTAGGCTTTATTGCTTCTGTTGTCTTTTACTTGTTGATACGGGAACAATACATAACTTCTAATCTGATGCCCCCATCCCATTTCATCTTTTGGTTTGCCCTCTTCCTCGGCTCTTCTTTTTTCAAGCTCAAGTTCATATAGTTTTGATTTTAGCATTTTAAATGCCATTTCTTTGTTTTTGTGTTGGCTTCTATCTTGTTGGCAAGATACAACAATTCCAGTAGGTACGTGTGTAATTCTTACCGCACTTTCAGTTTTGTTTACGTGCTGTCCTCCAGCACCGCTTGCACGAAACACGTCAATTCTTATATCTTTTGGGTCAATTTCAATTTCAATATCATCATCAATCTCAGGTGAAACTTGAACACTTGCAAATGATGTATGACGTCTTCCGGCACTGTCAAAAGGAGACACCCTAACAAGTCTGTGAATTCCGTTTTCAACTTTTAAATATCCATAAGCATTCTCACCTTTGATTAAAAGCGTTGCATCTTTAATACCAGCTTCCTCACCGGCTTGGTAATCCAGTACATCCACTTTCCACCCTCTTCTTTCAGCAAATCTTAGATACATTCTATAAAGCATACTAGCCCAGTCATGTGATTCTGTACCACCAGCACCCGGGTGAATTGTAATAATTGCATTTTTTTCGTCATTTTCATCACTTAGCATAACTTCAATCTCAAGGTCTCTTATAGCCTTTTCAAGTTCTTTTACATCATTAAAAACTTCATTTAAAGTCTCTTCATCCTCTTCCATTGAAGCTAATTCATACATATCTTTGTTATCCATTAAGGCCTGTTTTGCTTTTTTGTATTTTTCAAGCTTTCTTTGGATAATGTTTTTTTCTTTTTGTATTTTTGCACTTTTTTTAGGGTCGTTCCAAAAATTTGGGTCATTTTCCATTTCAGTAATTTCATCAAGTCTTTTTTGAAGTTCTTCAGGCTTTAAAATAGATTCGATGTTGGATAGTTTGTTTTCTAAATCTTTTATTAATTCACTATATTCAAACGCATCCATCAAAATCCTTTAGATATAAATTATTTTTTATTATAATTCTATCAAAAAAAGCTAAAAGGTCATATTTATAAAGGATATTGATGAAAATATTAAACTCTCCCCAAGAAGCGATTGAGTATAGAAAAGATTTAAAAGGAAGCGTTGGATTTGTACCTACTATGGGTGCATTGCATGAAGGGCATTTATCTTTAATACAAAAAGCAAGAGCACAAAACGATTATGTAATAGTTTCTATTTTTGTAAACCCAACTCAATTTCTTCCGGGAGAGGATTTTAGCAAATACCCAAGACGCCTTGAAGCCGATTTTGAAATATGCAAGCGTGCGGGAGTAGATGCGGTATTTACCCCAACACCTGAGAATATGTATACTGAAGATGAAATACTAATAAAAGCCCCAAAAGTAAAAGGTTATATTTTAGAAGGATTTTTTAGACCAGGACATTTTGATGGGGTACTTCAAGTAGTAAATAAGCTTTTTCAAATCACTAAACCAACACGTGCATATTTTGGGAAAAAAGATGCCCAACAACTCTATTTAATCAAACAAATGGTAAAAAACTTCTTTTTTGATATTGAAATAGTTGAAGGTGAAACAATTAGAGAAAAAGACGGGTTGGCATTATCTAGTAGAAATATTTATTTAAGCGAAGAAGAAAGAAAAAGAGCGCTTAGCATCTCAAAAGCCCTAAAAAGAGCGGCAAAGCTCTCTAGCAAAACTCATGATATTAAAGAGATAAAAAAAGAGATGCTTGAAATTTTAGAAGTTGATGAGCTTCAATACATTGCATTTGTAGATAGAGAATTCAACTACATAGACAAAATCCAACCAAACAACACCATAGTTCTTATTGCCGCGTATGTCGGTACTACCAGATTAATAGACAATATCTATATTTAAAAGGCAATAAGTGAAAAAGCTTATAATATTTTTAGCAATCGTTTTATATGCTCAAAATTTTGTAGATGTCTATAGATTTGAAGGTGTAAACAAACTAATAAACAAAATAGAAAAAGCAATCCAATCAAAAGAGTACTGGCTAAAAAGAATAAACGGCAACGACGTAAAGCTTGGATATTTTCAATCACCTCACTTTGTGCTTTTTTGCAACAAAAGAACAAAAACACTAAAAGTTTTTGCATATAAAGATGGAAAACTAAAACAAATCACAAAATATACAAATCTGATTGTCGGAAAACTTGGAGACAAAGAAAAAGAAGGAGATTTAAAAACTCCTATTGGTGTATATTCTTTAATAAATAAAATCAAACCTTCAAATACATTTTATGGTCCGCTTGCGTTTGTTACATCTTATCCAAACCTTTTTGACAAAGTTCAAAAAAAAGACGGATATGGCATCTGGATACACGGCAAACCTCTAGATGGTGAAAGAGGAGACCAGAGCAAAGGATGTATAGTACTTGATAACAATGAAATACTTAAACTATCAAAACTAATCAACTACAAAAAAACAACACTAGAAATTACAGAACACCCCCTATATGCAAACAAAGAAGATATAGCCGAGATACTAGCAACCCTTTATCAGTGGAGATATGCTTGGAAAAACTCAAACTTAAAAAAATATATATCTTTTTATGACAAAGACTTTAAAAAAAGCAATGGAATGAATTTAAAAGAGTTCATTAACTACAAAAAAAGAGTTTTTGCAAACAAAAAAGGCAAAAAAGTAGAAATTTATTTTAAAAACATAAAAATTGTCCCTTATCAAAATGTAAAAAATTTACCAATTTATCAAATATCATTTCATGAAGACTACATCTCACCTGGATATGAATTCCACGGACACAAAGAAATCTATATGATAAAAAGAAAAAACAAATTCAAAATCCTAATCGAAAAATAATTAAACCAACTTATAACCAACTAGCAATAACACTAATCCAAAAAGTATCGGCATAGCTATTTTTAAAGCGCCATCAAACCTTTTATAAAAAAACCAAAATAACCACAAAACAAAAAGATTAAAACTTGCAAAAAAGACATATTTTCCAAAATAATTTAACCCCTCATATAAAACATAATCAACCCTATACATTCCAATAGCACCAAGAATAATACCAACAATAAGTCCTATATAGTTCAAAAGCGCCCTTTTTTGCGAAATTATACCATTTTTGTTAAAATCATAATAAAAAGGATTTAATTGAAAAAACTCTATTTAGCCTCGCTTGGATGTGTAAAAAATTTAGTAGATTCAGAAGTAATGCTAGGAAAACTAAAAGATTATGAAATTACACAAAATCCAAATGAAGCCGACTTGATTATCGTAAATACATGCGGATTTATCAATTCGGCAAAAGAAGAAAGTATTGAGACAATTTTAGAGCTTGCAAACGAAAAAAAAGATGATGCAATACTAGCCGTTACAGGATGTCTTAGCGAAAGATACAAAAACGAACTTCCAAAAGAACTTCCAGAAGTGGATATATTCACAGGAGTTGGGGATTTTGACAAAATTGATGAACTAGTAAAAGAAGCTAAAAGAAAAAGGGTTATTAAATTCTCTCCAAAAGTTTTCTTAATCCACAACGAAAAAAGAGTAATTACCGGTAGTAATTATCACGCATATATTAAACTTAGCGAAGGGTGTAACCAAAAATGTGCATTTTGTGCGATTCCAAACTTTAAAGGAAGATTACAATCAAGAGATATTGAAGAAATTATTAATGAAATTAAATACCTTAAATCCCTTGGTTACAAAGACTTCTCCCTGGCTAGCCAGGATAGTTCATCTTATCTTAGAGACAAAGGCATAAGAGATGGACTTGAGAGGTTAATAGATGAAATTGATAAAATTGACGGAATTACGGTTAGAATCCTATACCTCTACCCTTCAACAACTACAAAAAGACTTATTAATAAAATCTTTAATTCAAAAAATGTCCAAAACTACTTTGATATGCCAATACAACACATAAGCCCGCATGTTTTAAAGATAATGAAAAGAAACTCAAGCGTAAACAGACTAAAAGAGCTTTTAAAAGAGATGAGAAAAGAGTTTTCTTTTGTTAGAACTTCAGTAATCGTAGGACATCCTGGTGAGAGGGAAGAAGACTTTGAAGAATTAAAAAGTTTCTTAGAAGAATATGTTTTTGATAGAGTAAATGTATTTGCTTACTCAGACGAAGAAGATACCGCCGCTTTTAAAAGAGAAGATAAAATTCCTGAAAGTGTAATAGAAAAAAGAGTAAAAGAAATTAGCAAAGTTGTTAAAAAAACAACTAAAAAAGCCCTAAAAAAATATGTAGGAAAAACATGCAAATGTTATATGGACGGACTAACGGATGATGGGTTATTTTACAGCGTAAGACCAAAGCTTTGGACTCCTGAAGTAGATGGGGATATTTTGGTAAATGAGAGTGAAAAAGATGATTTAAAAGTTGGTGAATTGTATGATGTAAAAATCCAAACTCTTGCAGGAGATGAATTAATTGGAAAAATCATCTAACCTTTTGGCATTTTCAGCAGGGGTTGATTCTACAGCCCTTTTTTTTTGGCTTCTTGAAAACAACATAGATTTTGATATTGCTATTGTAAATTATCACACAAGAGATACCAGTGATGAAGAAGTAAAATATGCTAAAGAGTTAGCCCAAAAATACAATAAACAAATATACATAAAAGATTGCTACTTAGAAAAATTTAGCGAAAAAAAAGCCAGAGATTGTAGGTATAAGTTTTTTGAAGAAATTATGAAAAAACACGGATACACTACTTTAATTTTAGCTCACCAATTAAATGACAGATTTGAGTGGTTTTTAATGCAGCTTAGCAAAGGTGCGGGAGTTAAAGAATTGATTTCAATGGAAAAATGGGAGGAGAGAGAATGGTATAAAATATATAGACCTTTTTATAATATATCTCGTGATGAAATTATTACATTCTTAAATGAAAGAGGGATTAAATTTTTTATAGACAAAAGCAATTTTGATACAAAATATAAAAGAAATTTCATAAGAAGCCATTTTGCTAATGAATTTATAAAACTTTACAAAGACGGAGTTAAAAAAAGCTTTGAGTTTTTAGAAGAAGATAAAAAGCTTTTGGTTGATACAAATTGGAAAAAGATAAAAGATTTATACTTTTTTGATAAAAGCATACCTCAAAAAGATATCAAAAAAGTGGATTTAATTTTAAAAAGATTAGGAATACTTCCAACAAAAGCCCAAAAAGATGAAATATTAAAAACAAATTTTAGCTGCGTAATCCAAGGAAAAATAGCGATTGACACAAATGATAAACAAATTTTTATTTCCCCTTATGTTAAAATACCTCTAACAAAAGAAAACAAAGAAAAATTTAGAATAAAAAAAATCCCTCCAAAAGTTAGGGGTTATATCCAAAAGGAAAATATATGCATTACGTAATATATGGAGATATACACGGATGCCTGGAAGAGTGGGAAGAGCTTAGAAAACTAATCCCCAAAAACTCATTTGAAATAAGTGTAGGAGACATATTAGATAAAGGCCCATATCCTGTAGAAGCTTTGCGTTATGCAAAAAAAAATAAAATTTTTACAATTATGGGAAATCACGAATATAAACACATAAGAAAATATTGGGGAAGAAAAGTACAACTTGATGAAGACCAACAAAGAGTATATCCTCTGTTAGAAAAAGAAGATTTTGAGTTTATTGAATCTATGCCTTTTTACTTAAAGCTAAACCACCTAACAATAGTTCATGCGGGAATTACAAATAAAATCAGACTAAACAACCCGCCTTTAAATATATTAACACTTTTGCTTTTTTTAAGAGAAGTAGACGAAAATGACAAATTCCTACCACTTCATCACAACCACCCAAATGCACGTTTTTGGGCTGATACTTATAACGGACACGAAGGATTTGTAGTATATGGCCACAACCCTTTTATGGATGTGAAAAAAAACAGATTCTCAGTAGGAATTGATACAGCATGTGTATATGGTAACAAACTCACAGCCGTAGTAATAAAAGACACTCTAAAACCATGGGAGTATGAAATCATTCAGGTTAATGCAAAAAAGCAGTACGCATTGCCTCACTTTGAAATACAAAAGCCTTGAATAAATAAAAAAAAGTCGATATAATTTCACTCCACCAGGGCCTGTAGCTCAGCTGGTTAGAGCAACCGGCTCATAACCGGTTGGTCGCAGGTTCGAGTCCTGCCAGGCCCACCACTTTTTGCCCAGGTAGCTCAGTCGGTAGAGCAAGGGACTGAAAATCCCTGTGTCGGCGGTTCGATTCCGTCCCTGGGCACCATCAAAAATGCAAACCTTAAACATTATCATCTTCTCATCTACTAAACAAAAACTTAAAACTATCCCTCAAAGATAGTATCAGTCACTAACCAAACCTACTTTCTATAACTATATAATCACTCTATTTCAAAATTAAATTTTTTTTACCTTCTATTTGATACAATTTCACCAAAAAAGGAAATACTTGAAAAGAATTGTTGTATTTTTTGGAAGCGGTGGAAGTAATTTTTTAAATATTTTAAAACACCAAACAAACTATAAAGTAGTACTTGGAATCACAAACAAAAAAGATTCAAATGCACTAAAAGAAAAAAACCTACCAGAAATTTTAATTTCACAAGACCACAAAGAAATTTTTGAAAAATTAAAAGAAATAAATCCAGATTTAATAGTACTAGCAGGATATATGAGAATAGTACCAGATTATATAATCAATCATTTCAAGGGAAAAATAATTAATCTTCATCCAAGTATACTTCCAGAATTTAAAGGAATGAATGCAGATAAAAAATCATTTGAAGCAAAAAAAGCTTGCGGTATTACGATTCATTATGCAGATATAGAATTAGATAGCGGAGATATAATCTTGCAATATCATATAAATCCCAATAAATTTGGCTCTTTTCAAGATTATCACAAAGAACTAAAAAAAGCCGAGCATAAGTTTTTGCCGGCTGTGATTGAATTATTTTAATCTAATAATTGTTCCTTGCGCTAAATAATCAACCACTTCTTTTCCATTTTCATCTTTTACTACAACAGTTTTTACATCTATATTTTTTACTCCATCAGCTTCTAAATCTTGAGCTTGTTGTTGAAGATAAACTATTACTTCTTTCATTGCATCAGTTGGGTATACACCATTATATAATCTCTCACTCTCTACTCTAACCCCCGCATATGCGATTGTAACACACTCATGAGGTTCTTGAATTTCTCCAAAACTTAATATCATATTTTCAATATCTCTTGCCATTTTTTCTCCTTTTTAACAAATTATACCAAAGAAAAAACAACAAAAAGTGCCAAAATTACAAAGATTTACTAAATAAGTAAGAAAATATAGAGTCAGTCACTAAATTGAAGAAAAACAAAAAGAAAAAAGAAGATTAATCTCTTCTTTCTTTAATTCTAGCTTGTTTACCAGTTTTGTGTCTTAGGTAGTATAGTTTAGCTCTTCTTACTTTACCTTTTCTAACTACTTCAATACCTTTAATACTTTCGCTATATAGAGGGAAAATTCTCTCAACACCGATGTTGTTTGCACCAATTTTTCTAACAGTAAAAGTCTTACCAGCACCTCTACCTTTAATTGCAATTACAACACCTTCAAAATTTTGAATTCTTGATTTTTCACCTTCTCTAATCTCTACCGCTACTCTTACAGTATCCCCTGGTCTGAATTCTGGGATATTTTTACCTTCAAGTTGCTTTGCTTCAAAAGCTTCGATGTATTTATTAATCATAGTATCTCCTTTGTGCCATTGGCCACTACGGGCATTCACACTTGATTTTGAAGTGAAATTATACCAAAATTTTTAAAAAGGCATATAATTTAGCCCAAAAATTCTATCAATCATCCACAAACTTCCTAATAACATTCCTAATAAACTTAAATAATAATACAAACTCTTAACTTTTTTAATTAATAAAAATAATATTGGTGTAATAAAAACCACAATAATAATTTGTCCAATTTCCACTCCCAAATTAAAACCTAAGACAATTTTAATAAAGTTTTTTAAATTTATTTCTAGTCCTCTTACAGCTTCAGAAAAAGCAAAACCATGAATAAATCCAAATAAAAATGCAACAAGCCATTCTTTTTTGTAATTTATAAAATGTAATAAATTATTAAGAGCTGTCAAAAAAATAGTAAATGCAATTAATATTTCAATTAAATTTGGATTTGGTGTAATCATTTCAAAAGCACTTAATATTAATGCAATAGAGTGAGAAATACTAAAAGCAGTTGCAATAATTAAAATATCTTTTAATGACTTTTTTATTGTTTTATTGTAAAAAATTGCGGGTAATAAAAGCATTAATAAAAAAGTTATATGATCAATTCCTTCTAAAATATGAAAAATACCTATTTTTATAAACGAAATAAAAGAAGTTTTCTTAGAAGTTTTTATCTTAGCATTTTTTTTATTTCTATTAAAATTTATGATTATCTCATTTTTATCATTAATTTTTAAAACACCAACTTGTGTAGGATCATCATTCATAAACATATCAAAATAGATATTTAATTTTGAATAATTTTCACATTTTAATATAAAAAACTCATCTATAACAATCTCTTTTGATACTTTAAAATCAATAGGAATTAAATTGCACTTTTTAAATACTAAATGTTTTTTTGTATAATTTATTATACGATTTTTATCATTTTGTATAGATTTTTCATTTTGATATTCAATATTATAAGTTTTTTCTATATTGAATGATACAAATCTTACATGTAAAATATTATTGGTTAGATTTAAATCCATCTTTGTTAAATTTATTGGATGAGCATGTAAAAAAATAAAAAAAAATAAAATTAATATTTTTCTCACGTTAAATCCGGCCTGTGGTATTTTGTTTTAAGAATTGAAAGTTTTTTTCTCCATTCTTTTATTTTTTTGTGATTTCCGCTTTTTAAAATCTTTGGAACATCACCAACTTTAGAAAAACTAGGAGCTTCTAATAAATTATCATTAAAACTCTCTTCTTCTAAAGACTCACTATTTCCAAGAACTCCTTTTACATTTCTTAAAACACTATCGGCAATTATTAATGCCCCAAGTTCTCCACCTGTAAGAATAAAATCTCCTATACTTATTACCTCATCGGCAAAATCTTCAATCAGCCTCTCATCAAACCCTTCATACCTACCACACACCAAAAACAAAACCTCTTCTTTACTAAACCTAATAGCATCTTTTTGATTATATCTTTTGCCAACAGGAGTTAAAAAGATAGTTTTGGTATTTGGGTATTTTGATTTATAAGAATTTAGGGCATTTCTTAAGGCAATATTATCTATTATCATCCCAGCGCCGCCGCCTACTAGCTCTGTATCTACTTTTTTATATTTATTTGTTGCATATTCTCTAAAATCAACAACTTCAATATCAAAAAGATTTTTTTCTCTTGCTTTTTTTAAAATCGAATCTTCAAAATATGGAAGGATTAAGTTTGGAAAGAGTGAAAAAAAGATTATTTTCATTTTAGAGAGTCTAAAATATCAATTGCACCGTTTGCTTCGATTTTTTTATTTTCAATATCTACATCTTTTACGTGACGTTTAAAATCAATCATAAATCTTTTTGGATATCCTTCTTTTACTAACTCTTCATCAGTATTTATCAAAAGATAATCCACATCTGCTCTTTCTATCTCTTTTACACGTCCAAGTTTTTTGCCATCTTCATACACATCACATCCCATAATATCAAACCAAAAGTATTCATTCTCTTTTAGTTTAATATTATCTCTAGTCTCTTCTTCAGTAGTATAGAGTTGTCTATTTGTGATTTTTTTAGCATCTTCTGGAGTATCTATGCCTTTTATTTTAACAAGTCCTCTTTTGAGGTCAATCTTTTCAATAGTCAAATCTTCTCTGTCTGATTTAAAAGTAGAACCTGGAGTGAATTGTTCTGGAAAGTCTGAAAGAATATGAATCTTTTGCCAACCTCTAACACCATGGCTTTTTCCAAGTTTAGCGATTGGTATTTTTCTACTCTTCATAGGCCTTTACCGTAATTTTGTAGTTTTTATCTTCTTTAGCGCGACATCCGCTAATTACCATTTTAATGGCACGAACCATCGAACCTTCTTTTCCGATGATTCTGCCAACGTCTGCTTTTTTTGCATATACTACGATTTCGTCAAAATCTTCGTGAGGTACAACTTCTACTTTTATTTTTTCTGGTTCAAAACTCAAAAGCTTTGCGTACTCTTTAACAAAATCTACAACCATTAAGCGTTTGCCATTCTTTCTTCATAGATTTTTTTAAGTTTGCTAACTCTTTCAGTCATTTGAGCACCATTGCTTAGCCAGTAGTTTAATCTATCCATGTCAATTTCAATTGTTTTTGGGTCTGTTAATGGATTGTAATATCCAAGTACTTCAATCCAACCACTATCTCTTCTTCTTCTTGAATCTGTTGCAACTATTCTGTAAAAAGGTCTTTTTTTTCTACCAAATCTTGCGAGTCTTACTTTAACCACGCTATCTCCTTATTTTTTATTTTAATTTTACTCCCACCCTA
>Ga0256843_1002568_pt1 | contig 13148 bp, 11 predicted proteins | sample AlvinellametaG_FD_191572 | JGI IMG/M metagenome (GOLD analysis project Ga0256843, IMG submission 191572) | Pompeii worm associated microbial communities from hydrothermal vent at the East Pacific Rise, Pacific Ocean - Alvinella | ecosystem: Host-associated > Annelida > Integument > Unclassified ... | reverse complement strand
TAGTTGAACCAAATATCAAATCTCATCCAGAATTTGAAATTATTTCTGATGCAGAAGCGATAGAAGAAGCTGATATTGTAGTATACCTTGTAGCACATAAACAGTTTAAAGGTATTCGTATATTTGGAAAAGAAGTTTTAGATTTTTGTGGGATAAATAAGTAAGTAAAATTGTGAATATGAAATTTTCAAAAGAAGAAGTATAGATAATGAATTTAAATAATCGTAGTTTATTTTTTACAATTAATGATTAAAAAATCTGAATATACCAAAAATATTATAACTTTGTTGAGTGGTAATACAATTGCTCAGGCCTTGCCCATTGCCGTCAGCCCTATATTAACAAGATTGTATACACCAGATGATTTTGGGGTTATAGGATTGTTTGGATCTATTACTCTCTTGTTAGGGTCTATTGCAAGTGCTCAGTATAATGCTGCGATTTCTTTACCAAAAAAAGATGAAGATGCATATGTGGTAGCGTCAATATCATTATTAATATCATTAATATTTTCAAGTTTATTATTATTAATCATAATTATATTCCATGATCAAATAATTGATTTGTTAGGTAGTAAAGAACTTAGTATTTGGTTATACCTAATTCCTTTTGTAGTTTTTTTGATTGCTCTTTTTAATGTATTAACATATTTACATATAAGAGATAAAAAATTTAAATCTTTATCAGTTTCTAATGTTTATAAATCTTTGTCGGCAAGTTTCTTACAAATTTTAATTGGAATTTTGAAAAATGGAGTCTTTGGATTAGTTATAGGACAAATTATTTCAATTATTATTGCTGACTTATATCTTTTAAAAAATTTTCAAGTCAGAAAATTCAATTTTTTTACGATTAAACATATTGCAATTGCTAAGCGATATAAAGAGTTTCCTATATACTATTTGCCAAATAATTTATTATATAATTTAACAAATACATTGATAACAATATTAATTTCATCATTTTTTGGAATTGCTGCTTTAGGATTCTATAATATGGCTAATAGGGTTTTAGGATTACCTAGTGCTTTATTGGGTAATGCTATTAGTCAGGTGTATTTGCAAAAGGCTTCAGAAGATCGTCATAATAATGATGATATCGCACCAATATTTAAGGAAACATTGCTGAAATTAATAATAATTAGTTTACCAATATTTATTTTATTTTATTTTTATTTAGAAGATGTATTTATATTAGTTTTCGGTAAAGAATGGGCTATAGCTGGACATTATGCTGAAATATTAACACCATTGTTTTTTATAAGGTTTTTAAGAGGAAGCTTGAATACAACTATTATAGTATTGGAAAAACAAAAAATCGGTTTAATTATAAATGTAATGCTAATTCTTACAACATTAAGTGTTTTTTTATTTGTATATATGTTTAATATTGAAATTGAACAATTTATGTGCTTATTGTCACTTATACTATTTTTATTGAATGTGAGTATAATTTATATCTATTATATCCTCATTATAAAGGAAAAAAAAATTAAATCAAAGGATTTGTTATAAAAATTTTAATAGTTGCATATCATTTTTATCCAGATGTCACACCTAGATCTTTCCGTGCTTTTGAATTAGTTAAAGAATTAGGAAGAGAAGGGCATGAAGTTAAAGTTCTCTTACCAAAAAGTAATTTCAACTTTCAAGAAATATGTACAAAGTACAATTTTACAATTGATTTTGTAGATTATACTAAATATTCACAAAATACTTCAGATAAAAAAAATATTCTTAAGAATGAATCAATATTTTCAAATAATAATTTTACAAAAATATTAAAAAAAATTTATTATTGCATATTTCCATCTGGAAGAGGTACAAAATTATATTTTTATGCACTTTATAAGAAGCTTCTTACTTATAATGAAAAGTTCGATATGATTATTTCTATTGCTACTCCATATGATACACATATAGGAATTGCATTTGCTATATTAAGAAAGAAGAATTTGTTTCAAGATGGAGTAAAAGTAGCTGATTATGGTGATCCTTTATATAAAAATTCAGCTTTACCAAATTGTTTTTTATATTATTGGATAGATAAATTTATTGCCTCGAAATTTGATTATATTACTATACCAACTGAGGCTGCTATTTCCATTTATAAAATATTTAAAAATAAAAAAAACATTAAAGTAATACCTCAGGGTTTTGATTTTACTAATATTAAGCGAGCTAAATATATAAAAAATAAAGTTTTAACATTTGGTTATGCAGGGCTATTTTATGAAGATATAAGAAACCCTAAACCTTTATTGGAATTTTTATTATCATTAGATACTAAGAATATTGATTTTAAATTTATAATATATACAAAGATTGATAATATAAATAATATGAAATTATTAAATGAATATAAAGATTTACTGCAAGAAAAACTATGTATTTATGCCTCTATAGCGAGAGAAGATGTTATTTATGAATTAAGTAAAATGGATTTTCTAATAATATAGACAACTTGTCAAAATCACAGACCCCAAGTAAATTAATTGATTATGCTTTAGCAAAAAGACCAATATTCAGTTTTAATCAATTGAATTTTTCAGATACTAAGTTTATTCATTTTATGCAAGGACAGTATCTTGATGCAACAGTAGTAGATTTACATCAGTTTGATATTAAAAAGATTTGTAATCAATTTTTACAATTAGGAATAAAAAATAATTATGATAAGTAGAGATACAACTAGTAAGTTTTATTTTATAAAAGTGTCTTTCTTCTATGTTTGTTTATTTGGATTATTTTATTCTGAACCATTATTAATTTTTGGTGTAAAAATTGCTGTAATTTGGAAAATTGTATTAATAATAATTATGATGCCGACTGTTTTTAATTACTTATTTCATAAAAATATCGAATTATTTGTTGTATTCGCATTGTTGCTTTCTATAAAAATGTTTATTAATCTTTCTAGTACTTTTGAATATTTAAATATGAATCTTTCTATTGTTGTAAAAAATTCAATGTTACCAATGATGTTTATTTATTTAAGTGTTAAAATGAATAAGAATAAACTATTATTTCTAGCCAGACATTTAAGTATCTTTACAATTTTATCTTTTATCCCTTTTTTAATGCATGTATTAGAACCTCTTTCAAAAGGTTATCATTTAGCTGCATTTGGTGAAGGAGAGAATGTATTTGGTTTAGTTGGGTTATTTATGGGGCCACATTCTGCATCAGAGTCTATTGCAATCATGTTAATAGTTATATATTACTTATATCAAAATGAAAAAAAAATATTTTATAAATACTTTTATGCTACACTTCTCATATTTGGTGCGTATGAAATGATTTTAACATATGCTCGTTCTGGATTGGTAATTGCAGGTGTTGGAATAACTTATTTATATTTAAAAGAAAATAGTAGACAGAAATTTTCTACATTCTTTTTCTTAATTTTTCCAATGATTATTGGTATAATATTTATGTTTCAAACAAATAAAGTATTTCAAATGAGACTAGAGGATAAAAATATCTATAAACAACAAGAACTAGGCTCTGGACGATTAGATATTGCAACAAATGCAGTGCATAATTGGAGTACAGATAGTATTCCTGCTATTTTTATAGGGCTTGGTTATAATTATGGATTAGAAAAGATGGAAAGATCAATACATAATAAAATATTTGCTCACAACAACTTTATACAAATTTTACAACAAGAAGGATTGATTGGATTTATTATTTTTATATTATTTTTATATTATTTATTAAAATATATCCAAAATTATAAGTTCAGTCAATATTACAATGTAACAATGTCTCTATATTTTGGGTTTATTTTAGAAATGTTGTTGCAAGGAAATTTTTTATTTCTTATGCAACTTATTATTACTGTTTATTTAGTTTTATTAAAAGATAAATAAAATATTTTTTTAGAATTTAGAAAAAAATAGTAAAGTATAAGAAAATTCACTACAAGGAATATGATTTCCAATAAATAAATTAAAGTCTAAAGGAATAGTCTAAATTTATAAGATAGAAGTAAGTTTTAGTATATAATCTAAAATTTTGTAATAGAATGAATAAAAAAAATATTTTATTGTCTAATTTAAATTTCTCATAAAATATTAATAATATAAAGTTTTCAATAGTTATATTTAAAAATAAAGAAATTGTTTACTTTATTTATATGAATTTTTAAGGAAACAAAAAATATAATTAAATAAGTATCACTATTATAATTAGTTGTATTTATTAAAATTATTTAATAGTAAAAAGGGAAGAAAAGCTTATATGCAATTGTTTATAAATATTTTGATAATATGTAATGTAATTATAAAATGGAAGTTAAAATAATGATGTTATTTAAATGTAGCCTGTATTTTACAGTAAGATCGATATACCGCGAGATTTTTCGTGGTCATATTTTTCGATATTATTATTATATGAAAATAAAAAAAAATGAATTTGACGAGGAACATTTAGATAATTATGTAAAGTGGCGTTTGGAAAAGATAACAAATGCATTAAATATTACAGATTGTCAAAAAAACAAAGATAGTAAAGATTTTGTAACTTTATTTCCACTGATATCAAAAATAGATGTAATTTCTAATTATCAGTCATACATAAATATAAAAGCAGCGAAGTTTATTTATAACTATGGGAGTACGAGTGGAACAAGTGGAACCCCATTGAAAATTAAACAATCATTAGAATCTGTGCAATTAGAAGAAGCATTTGCTTATAGACAGCGTAAATGGGCAGGATACTCACTGTTTGATAGGATTGCATGGATTCGTGGTGATAAAATTATACCTTCTTCTCAAATAACTCCACCCTATTGGTGTCGAGATTATTTTTTAAATAGATTATTAATGTCTTCTTACCATATATCTGTAAATAATTCGTATTTATATATCGAACAACTAGAAAAATATGATCCTATTTTAATCGAGGCTTATCCTTCATCTATTATTGCTTTAGCAAAGTGGATGAGAGATAATAATTATTTATATAAAGGTGAAAGTTTAAAAGCAGTGATGACATCTTCAGAAATTTTTACAGATGAAGATGAACAATTAGTGATGGAAACTTTTGGATGTAAAGTTTATGATTGGTATGGACAGGCTGAGCATGTGGCAGCAATAGGTACATGTGAGTTTGGAAATAAGCATTTGTTGATAGATTATAGTTTTGTTGAAATACATGGAGATGGTAAACAAGAAATCATTGGTACAAGTTATAATAATGTTGCAATGCCATTAATTCGGTATAAAACTGGTGATTTTTTTGAAATGAGTAATAATACTTGTGAGTGTGGCAGAATTTTTCCTATTGTAAAAAAAATTTATGGACGCTCCTTAAAAGGTTTTCAATTATCGAATGGAAGAAAAATTGTTTTTTTAGATCATGCTTTTAAAAAAATACCAAATCTTATAGAAGCACAAATTGTACAGAAAGGTGTTGATAGATTTATTGTGAATCTTGTTGTCGATGATAGTTTTGATGATAAGTATTTAGAAGTGATTTTGAAAGATTTAATTGATCGGATGGGGAATATTGATATATCTTTTAATAAAGTAGATTATATTCAACGGGGTAAAAATGGGAAGTTTGAATTTTTAAAGGTAGATATGAATGAATAAAAAAGTAGAATATACAATCTTAATGATTGGACCTGGTGCTACAAAAAATATAAGTGGTGGCATTGTTACTGTTATAGAAAATTTAATAGAGAAAAGTAGTAAAAAATTTCAAATTATTAGAATTATCACAATGCGTCCAACAGCTTTTATTGATCGTTTATATATATATTTAAATGCTATTTTTAGTTTAATATATCAAATTTTATTTACGAAAAACAAAAAATTAGGACATATTCATATGGCATCAAAAACAAGTTTTTACAGGAAATCATTGCTTATTATATTATTAAAAATTTTCAATATACCTATTATTATTCATTTACATGGTGGCGGGTATCACAAATTCTTTGAAAATTCTCCAAAAATCATACAAAACTATATTAAGTGGATTTTTGGTTTAACAAAGAAAACTGTTCTTTTATCTTATAGTTGGAAATCATGGTATATTAAAACTATTAATATGAATGAGTCTAGTGTAGTTTATAATGGTGTTAAGGATTATTTACTAACAGAAGCATCGTTGTTAACCAATAGAGATAATGAAATACTTTTTTTAGGTCGATTAAATAGTAGCAAAGGTGTGTATGACCTTTTATCTGCTTTTAAAGAAGTTGTCCAAAAAATTCCTAATGCTATTTTAAAACTTGCGGGAGATGGTGAGGTAGATATTATTAAAAAATATGCTAGAGAAATTGGTATTTCTCAGAATGTTCAATTTTTAGGTTGGGTTCATGAAACAGAAAAGCGTATTCTTTTAAATCACTCTAAAATATATATATTACCTTCATACAACGAAGGCTTGCCAATGGGCGTTTTAGAAGCAATGAGTGCTGGACTTGTAGTGATATCTACTAATGTTGGAGGTATCCCAGAAGTAATACAAAATCAGAAAAATGGTTTACTTATTACCCCTGGAGATATTCAAGCACTACAAGAGAACATTATAAATGTACTCTCAGATCCAAACTTAGTTTTAAAACTTGGAAATAATGCAAGAAAAAGTTATTTAGAAAATTTTAATAGTTCTACAATGACTAAAAAATTTGAGGTTATTTATGATGAACTTATTAAATAATAAAAAAATTAATAAAAGTTTTTTATTTTTAAAAGACTATTGTGAAAATGAAAGCTTTAAAGGTTGGGATCCGTATGATGGTTTAAATAGTAAAGTGTTTAAAGCATTGAAATTGAATAAGTTTTCTTTAACTAGATTAGCTTGGATACAATTTTTTAAACGCAGTCCAATTAATTTTAGAAAAATCATGTTAGTAGAAAAAGATTATAATCCAAAAGGCTTAGGACTTTTTTTAACTGGGTATTGTAATCTATATAAGATTAATCCAAATGAAGAATATTTAAAAAAAATTATCTTTTTAGCAGATAAATTGATTGAACTAAAGTCAGAAGGGTATTCTGGAGCATGTTGGGGATATAACTTTGATTGGCAGTCACGAGCATTTTTTTTACCTAAACAAACACCTACGGTTGTTGCTACATCATTTATTGCATCTGCATTATTAGATGCATATGAAATTACAAAAGATAAAAAATATTTAGATATTTCAGTTAGTTCAGCAGAATTCATTTTAAAAGATTTAAATAGAACTTATAAAGAAGAAGGGTTTATCTTCTCATATTCTCCTTATGACGAGACATGCGTATATAATGCTTCTTTATTAGGTAGCAAAATACTAGCAAAGATTTATAGTTATACAAAAAATGAGTTATTGCTATTAGAAGCTAGAAAATCTGTAGTTGCTTGTGTTAATGTGCAAAGAGAGGACGGAGCCTGGATATATGGTGAACTTGAAATCCAAAACTGGGTAGATAGTTTTCATACAGGATATAATCTTGAATGTATATATGAGTATCAAAAATACTCAGGAGACACTAGTTTTAAAGAAGCTATTTCAAAAGGAGTTAACTACTACATATCAAACTTTTTTCTTGAGGATGGTACACCAAAATATTATGACAATAAAATATACCCAATTGACATACATGCTCCTGCCCAATTTGTGGCTACATTATATAAATTAGATCTTTTTAATGAAAATAGAGAGCTCATTGACAAAGTAATTAATTGGACGATAATAAATATGCAAGATAGAAAGATAGGTTATTTTTATTATCAATTGAAAAATACAATATCATCCAAAATTCCATATATGCGCTGGGCTCAATCTTGGATGTTTTATGCATTTAGTTTTTATAATTTAGGAAAAAAAGATGTTAAATAAAGTTAAACTTAGGAATATTGATGTATATGCATTTCCAAGTAGAAGTGTACTATTAGATTTTATAAAAAATGAAAAAAAAATTTTGGTAGCAGTTAATGCTGAAAAAATATTAAATAATAATGAAAAATTACATAAAATTATTAATGAAAACATAGCTTATAGCGATGGTGTTGGTGCTGTTATGGCAATAAAGCAAAAAGGTTTAAAAACAGTTAAAATCCCTGGTGCAGAGTTTTGGTTAGATATTATTAAAAAATTTGAGCAAGAAAAAAGTTTTTATTTAGTTGGTTCTACTTCAGAAGTAATTAATCAAACAGTTGAAAAATTAAAACAAGATTTTCCATCTATAAAAATTGTAGGTTTTAGAGATGGTTTCTTAAGAAGTAGTGATAAAGAACAATTAAAAAATGATTTGAAAGAAAAACAACCTGATGTAGTATTTGTTGCCCAAGGAAGTCCAAAACAAGAATATCTAATGGATGAGTTATTGAGAGAATATCCTGCACTTTATATGGGGCTTGGTGGAAGCTTTGATGTTTATTGTGGAGAAAAAAAACGAGCTCCATCTCTTTTTATTAAATATAAACTTGAATGGTTTTACAGGTTACTTAATGAGCCAACTAGAATTGGAAGACAGTCCGTATTAGTTAAGTTTATCTTTTTATTGATAATGAAAAAAATTTAATCTAATTGATTGATGGTTTTATCTGGAATTCTATTTTTTTCTTTATCTGCATAATTTGTAAAATTAATAAAAAGAGGACTATATTTTATTAAATTATAGATTAATTTAATTGTTTCACTAATAGTAGCAATAAAGTTTTGTTTATTTAAATAATAGTTATTTTTATTCCATTTATTGAAATCACAGCTTACTACACTTACTCTCATATTAGCTTGATTATAATTTGCTATATATTTAGCTAGTGAAATGATTCTTCTTGAATGGAATGGATGACTAACAAAAATTACACTTTTATAGTAATGTTTTAACATATACTTTTTTACATAAAATAATTCTTCCATGGTATTTGTTGCGCCATTAATATGAATAATATTTTTTTCTTGAATACCGTGGTTTTTAAAGTAATCATATCGACTGCCTGATTTAGAAAATGATGTTTTAATGTTATCTGAACCGGTATAAATTATTTTCTTTGAGTTAGAAATATTATCTTTATATAGTTCTAATGTCTTTTTTAGTCGACAACCTTCATCTCCACCAAGCGAGACTATAATATCTGATTTTTTTGCTTTTTCTGTAATATCGATAAAATTGCCCATATTTTTTACAATTATTATCATAAATATAAGCAAAAGTATAAGTATGAGTGTTTTTTGCAAAGGTGACTTCTCCAATATTTAAAATATTGTATTATAAGATATATTTAGTTGTTTTTAGCTAGAATATAAATAACATGAACAATCTATATCGTAAGAAAAAAGAAGGAAAGGAAAATATATTATTTATGAATAGAGTAGCTTTAATTACTTCAATTGATTATGAATTATTTGGTGATGGAACAGGGAATGTCACGAGAGAGCAAATTAATACTACTAATTATCTTAAACATTTAGCTGAAGTGAACAATGTAAAGTTATCAATTATGTTTGAGTATGCTCAATATATTGCATACGAAAAGTATGAAAAATTTTCTGATGATAATAAAAAAATTAGAGAACAACTAATTGATTTAATTCAATCTGGACATGATGTTCAGTTACATTATCATGCACAGTGGCATAATGCAAAATATAATGATTGTGAGGATATATTCGAACTCAATTTAAGTAATGTAGATATAAGCTCTTTAAAATATGAAGAAATTGTGCATGTTTTATCAGAAGGAAAACAGTTTCTGGAAAATCTTTTACAACCGTATAAAGAAGATTATCAATGTATAGCTTTTAGAGCTGGTTCCTGGGCTGTTAAAGATGAAAATAAGTTAGTAAAAGCATTGATTCAGACAGATTTTAAAATTGACACATCAGTTGTTCCAAATGTAACATTTAATGAAGGATATATAAATTTTTCATATCCTAATTGTCCACATAGATATCACTATTGGTATATTGACAAGAAACTTTCCGAATCTAGTCATGATAGACAGTTAATGGAAATACCTATTTATACGATTAAAAATAAATTATCTATTTTTAAATATATAAATATGAAGTCAATTGTACTTAAATTACTTATTCAAAAACTATATAAACAAAATATTTCGCGACAAAAGATGAGTATAAAAGATAAGATTATTAGTAAGTTATTTAGGAATTATTATATGGCAGATATAAATTCTATGCAATATACCACGTTACTTAATATGATAGAGATAGTTATAAAAGATAATGAGTTTGAAAGTGAAACAATTATTCCTATAATGTTAGTGGGACATTCAAAAGCTTCATATAATATGGATGATATGCACTTGTTATATAAACTATTGTCAGATAAGTATGGTAATAATGTTGAATACTGGACTTTACAAGATGTTTATAAAAATATTATGGATAAATAGATGCAACATGTACTTAACGAAAAAAAATTAGATATTAAAATGCCTATTTTGGGTCAATCCTTATACCTAAAGAGTAAAAGTAAAAATTATGGTTGGTTTGTTTATAACTCTATGGCAATAGCATATTATATAGATACGAGATTAAGTTTCAGGAGATTAGTATTTGCTACTGGCGTTATTAGTCAAAAAGATCTATTAGCTGAGTTAAACGAGTTAGAATTTTTAGATAAATTAATTAACTATATACGTAAACATAATATCTGTGATTTTATTTATAAAGCACAAGGAAATGTAGTTTTTAAAGTGTGTCCTAAAGGTGCAGTTTGTGTAAATTGGGGTACATATGAAGTATCTTTAGCTAAATCGGAAGAAGAATTATTCGCTTCTTTTAATGGGAAGTCTAGGAATGTAATACGAAAGGCAAAAAAAGAAAATGTAGTAGTTAAGCAGACAGATGATGTGGATTTAATTTATAAAAATATTAAAGAAATGTTTGATAGGCAAAATTCATTTCATTATCCATCATATAATTATATAGAAAGTTTAAAAAATAATTTACCTAATAATGCTGTCTTTTTCATTGCTATAAAAGATTCTATTGTTCAGGGATCACTTATCTTGTTATATGATGAGAATACAGGTTATGCTATGTATGCCGGTAGTATTATGTCTCCTATAACTGGAAGTTTAGATTTATTGCACTTTGAAGCTATGAAATTTTTACAAAAGAAAAAAGTTTCTAGGTATGATTTTGTTGGAACAAGAATTGATATAAAACCAGATTCTAAACAAGAAGGTATAGATAGATTTAAAAGAAAATTTAAGCCAACTCTAAAACAAGGTTATGCTTTTAAAGTGATAATAAACCCAATTAAACATAAAATATTTGATATATTAGTAAAAATATATTTTATAGTTAAGGGATATAATTACATAGAATCAATAAATCAAATTAAGAAAGATACTTTAGTAATTAATAATGAGAAATAATATAATACTCTTAAAATCTAAGATAGTAATTTAGTAAGATTTATTTTCAAAATAATTAAAATATTTAGAAATAAGACTATCTAATGGTACATTGTTTTTACTTTTTAATAATTTTGCATCAACTTTATTACTTGGTGTATAAGAATATTTGTCAAGAAATTCTGTGTATGTCATTACTGAACTTAAGTCATTCCCGTTACTATCAACTGCTGAATAATGCTTAACTTGATTTATACTATCAGAATAAATTGTATTGCTAATGAATTGATTATTTTTAAAACCTGGTGAAACTGGATGTTTCCATCCCCCAGAATTTGGTCTAATGCCTATTGCAATCCCATCCATTGTAATACCATTATTGTAAAATATATTATCTTTAACAATATTATTTTGTGCTTTATCTCCATCTATTCTAATAGCCTCAGAGTCAGTATTAGCAATAATATTATTTTCTACAAGAATATTTTGTCCAGAAATTGCAAATCCATAACCAATATCTGCATAACTTTTAATTGGACTAGATTTTACGGTGTCTATAATATTATTATATATATGTATATCATGTCCATTAATTTGGTTACCAGTAGCGATATGATCCCATTTATTATTATATATTTTCACATTATATACATTACCATAAATATTCATTCTGCCAGCTCCATAAGCTATATCGGATGGCGCCATATAATTGTCCTTAAATGTAATATTGCTTTGTTGAAATCCTTCATTGGCTTGGAATAGAACACAACCATGTCCCCAGTTTTTAAAATAATTATGAGAAATTGTAATATTATTATCTGATTCTAGAAGATTGATTCCATTACTAGTTCCCCTAGCACTTGCTAATTTATATTGAGGAGAATTTTGATACTTGAAGTTGAAGTTCGCATCAAAAATACTATTTTCAATTATTAAGTCTTTGCTATTATAGATTACAACTGCACTAGGTGATAAATTACCAGCAACTATATCATCCATATGAATATCTAAACCATTTACTATTTTAATACTTGCTGTATATCCCCCAATCAACTGAAGTTTTTCAATAACTGTATACGAACTTTGAAATATAAAAAGTGCATTTGAATATTGACTATAGCCAAACGTAGCCTTGGACAATTGCTGAGTTGAATAAATATATAGTTCATTTGTACTGGGATCTTGATACCATATGACTTGATCTGGTATATTCTTTCCTAATTCTGTTTTGTCATATGTTTTCATGACTTCTACTTTATTAAGTGTTAATCTGGAAATTTTGTTTTTTATATCAGTTGTTTTCCATATATTTGTATCAACTTTTTCAAAATTTGCGGTAGTTTCTTTGAAAGAATTTATAATAGGACGCTCTCCAGATCCATATGAACTTATTAGAATAGGATTATCTTTGCTTCCATGTTGATTCTGAAATTTTAATATACCATGCCATTGATTGTTTCTTTTGAATAAAATACGATCGCCTGGTTTATATTGATGAGTATTTACTTGTTTTAAACTTTTCCATGCTGTTGTTTTGGATAAGCCATTGTATGTATCATTTCCATTTATCGCATCAATATAATATGTTTTGCCTATGGTTATTGTTTTATTGTGGGTAAAGTTCGTTATATTTACATCTTTCTTTGTAATTAAAGTTTTTATATTATTAAAATTATCATTATGTAAAAGAAAAAAATCACCATTCTTCGTACTATTAAGTTCCAAATCCTTAAAATTAGGAATGGTAATAGTAACATTACTTAAATTTTTTTCAGGAGACTGCACATAAATAAGCCATTCTCTATTTGGTGTTACACC
>Ga0256843_1002567_pt1 | contig 13150 bp, 16 predicted proteins | sample AlvinellametaG_FD_191572 | JGI IMG/M metagenome (GOLD analysis project Ga0256843, IMG submission 191572) | Pompeii worm associated microbial communities from hydrothermal vent at the East Pacific Rise, Pacific Ocean - Alvinella | ecosystem: Host-associated > Annelida > Integument > Unclassified ... | reverse complement strand
GTCCCTGCTATCGCTATTTTCATACTTTATCCCTTAAGTTTTTGTGTGAATAATTCATCAAATTTCTACTATATAAGTACGCAATTATACACAATAAACGATTTATTATAAAACTTTTGGCTATAATTGCGTTTATTAATTTAAAGGGTAACTTAGATGAATTTAGTAACAGGTTCTTCAACCGCACTTATTACGCCATTTAAAAATGGTAAACTTGATGAGCAGACATATGCTGCGTTGATTCAACGTCAAATAAACAATGGGATGGATGCAGTATGTCCAGTTGGAACTACTGGAGAGAGCGCTACACTTACTCATGATGAGCATAAACGTTGTATTGAAATCGCTGTAGAAGTTTGTAAGGGTACAGATACAAAAGTCTTGGCAGGATCTGGTTCGAACGCAACACATGAAGCCATAGAGATAGCAAAACACGCACAAAGCTGTGGTGTTGATGCCATCTTTTCTGTCTCACCATACTATAACAAACCCTCTCAAGAGGGGCTCTACCAACACTACAAAGCAATCGCAGAAGCTGTCAGTGAACTTCCATTTATGCTCTACAATGTTCCAGGACGTACAGGAGTAGACATATCTGCAGATACGACCATCCGTCTTTTTGATGATGTAAAAAACATCTATGGTGTAAAAGAGGCAACAGGAAATCTAGAGAGAACTGTTGAGCTGCTTTCTCGTCGCCCTGAACTGAAAGTATTTTCAGGTGATGATGCCATCGACTATCCTATCTTGGCCAATGGTGGAGCAGGTGTAACTTCTGTGACATCAAACCTTGTACCGGATCTCAAGTCAGAACTTGTAAAAAAAGCACTTGCAGGTGACTTTATGGGTGCAAAAGCGATCAATGACAAACTTTACCCTTTAAACAAAGTTATGTTCTGTGAATCAAACCCTATTCCTGTAAAAGCGGCGATGTATATTGCAGGTTTGATAGATACTCTTGAGTATCGTCTTCCTCTTGTCGCTCCAAGTTCAGAAAATATGAAAAAAATCGAAACAGTAATGAAAAATTACGACATAAAAGGATTATAATAATGGCAGATATGAAAGGAAAAACTCTTTTTGTAAGTGGTGGAACACGTGGAATAGGAAAAGCGATCGTTTATGCATTCGCTGAGCAGGGTTGTGATGTTGCGTTTACATATGCCTCAAGTGCTGATACAGCAAATGAGATCATCGCAGATGTTGAAGCGAACCATGGAGTAAAATGCCGTGCTTACAAACTTGACATTTTAGAACCAAATACATATAAAGATGTATACAAAGAGTTTGATGAAGATTTTGACAGACTTGACTTTTTCATCTCAAATGCGATCATCTCTGGTCGTGCCGTTGTTGGTGGATTTGGTCCTTTTATGCGTCTTAAACCAAAAGGTCTAAATAACATCTATACTGCAACTGTAGATGCATTTGTCGTTGGAGCACAAGAAGCAGCAAAAAGAATGGAAAAAGTGGGTGGTGGTTCTATCATCTCTATGAGTTCAACTGGAAATCTTGTCTATACTCCTAACTATGCAGGACATGGAACAAATAAAGCTGCAGTTGAGGCTATGGTACGCTACGCTGCTGCAGAACTTGGTGAAAAGAACATCAGAGTAAACGCAGTGAGCGGCGGACCTATCGATACAGATGCACTCAAAGCATTTCCAAACTATGAAGAGGTAAAAGCAGAAGTTGTTAGACGCTCACCACTTTCACGTATGGGTGTTCCTGAAGATTTAACAGGTGCATGTAAATTCTTATGTTCAAATGAATCATCTTGGCTGACAGGCCAAACTATCGTTGTTGATGGTGGAACTACTTTTCAGTAGTCACACCCTCATATCAAGCTAATTATGCACAGCTTGATAAATTTTTTCCTGACACTGTATCTTTTTAGTAAGTTTTTGAGCCTCTTTTTCTGTAATAGCGTGATGCACTAAAGCGTCTTTAATAGATGCACTTGTAAGATAAATATGTTTCATAATAGAGTTCCTTGTAATATTTTTTCTACTGAAATTATTACATATATAAGCAAATATTAATTAGATAATAAGCTAAAATTATCCCAGTAAAATAAATCTTTTATCTATACTCAAGTTTTGAAATCCAAATTTTGTACTTATCCACTCAAATGTCCGTCGTGTGTATATAAAAACATGAGTGGGATCATTCTTATAGTACCACTTTCCAAACTCAATACTCTCATCATAAATATCTGTCATAAGATAGAGCTTACCCTCCTCTTTCAACATTGAACGCAGTAGATAGAACTCTTTTGCAGGATGATAAAAATGTTCTATCACTTCACAAGAAGCAATATAGTCATATTTTTCTTCTAAAAGTTCTTTGTGTGGATGAAAATAGGGATCATAAGAGACGATGTCATATCCTCTCTCCTGTAACACTTTTGTAATAATCTGAGATGTACCTGCACCAAAATCAAGACCTTTTGCCTTCTTTGAAAAATCTCTTGTAATATGCGTAGTAATAGGAGATACAAATTTTCTATATCCCTCATCTTCTGTATTATCATCGTGCAGCTCATAACGCTCTTTTTCACTTTGATGGTCAGGGAGCTGCGTTTCATCGACAAATATACCATCACAGTTTGGACATCGATAGTATCGTTGTGTGTCTTCATAAAATTTTTCAGCTAAAGTATTACATAATGGGCATTTTTTTTTCATAGCTAATCTTAGTCTATTAGGCTTTAATAAGCAATAAAAAGCTAAAATCACATCATTAATCAATCAAGGAAACTATTTGCTCAATTTACCAAATTTATTGGCATCCATTCGCATTCTTTTAGCACCTCTCATGTTTTGGATCATTCTTAATCCACAAGTTTTTACTCAAAACGGTTTTGACATTACATGGAACTACTACTTCGCATCACTGCTCTTCGTACTAGCTTCTGTGACAGACTTTTTTGATGGTTACATTGCAAGAGAGTGGAATCAGATGACAATGCTCGGTGCCATTTTAGATCCGCTGGCAGATAAAATGCTCACACTCGCTGCCTTTTTAGGTCTAATGGTTATGGGTGACGCTTCTCCTTGGGCTATCTACATCATCATAGTACGTGAACTCTTCATCACAGGGCTTCGTACTGTAGCTGTAAGTGAGAACATAAGTGTAAAAGCAAGCTGGGCAGGAAAAGTAAAAACGGTCGGACAGATGATCGCCATCGGTTTTTTACTGATGCACTGGCCTTTTGCAAATGCCCTGCTTTGGTTTGCAGTATTTCTTACACTCTACTCAGGTGCAGAATACCTTTGGGGATTTCGCGCAGCAATTACAAAGGATAAAAACCAATGAGCTACCTCGTCTCTCTTTTAGTCCTCTCAGGACTTATCTTTTTTCACGAACTTGGTCACTTTACCGCGGCACGCCTTATGGGTGTCTATGTGGAGGTCTTTAGTATAGGTTTTGGGAAACGTCTCCTTACATTTCGTGCTTTTAACACAGAGTGGAGTATCTCTGCCATTCCTTTAGGCGGATATGTCAAAATGAAAGGGCAGGATGACTCTGACCCTACGAAAAAAAGCTACGATCCAGACAGTTACAATACAAAAACACCAATTCAAAAGATATTTATTCTTTTGGCAGGTCCTTTGGCGAACTTCGTACTTGCATTTATTCTCTATTTTGCTATCGCCATGGGAAATCCAAGTATACTCGCTCCAGTCGTAGGCAGTGTAGTAAAAGACTCTCCTGCATTTGTTGCAGGGCTAGAGTCAAACGATACTATCCTCTCTATAAACGGCAAACAGATCAGTAGTTGGAAAGAGATGGCAAAAACTATCTCAGCAGCACAAGGTCCAATAGCACTAGAGATCAACCGTGAAGGTTATCTCAAGCAGATCACACTGACACCAAAACTTCAAGATGCAAAAAATATGTATGGCGAAGATGTGAAACGCAAAATGATAGGTATCTCAGCAGCCGGTGTTATGAAGAAACAAGATATGAATATTATCGAAAAATTAAAATATGCAACGGATCAAACGATCTTCGCTTCAACACTTATCTTTACAGGAGTCCAAAAACTTCTGACTGGTGATGTCCCTGCTTCAGAGATGGGAGGGGTCATAAGCATTGTCAAACTCACCTCCGATGCCTCTGCAGCAGGTTGGATGAGCGTTCTCTTTTTTGCGGCACTTATCTCAGTGAACCTTGGAGTGCTCAACCTACTCCCTATTCCCGCACTAGATGGCGGACACATCATGTTCAATCTCTATGAGCTCTTTTTTAGAAGAGAGCCAAATGAGAAGATAGTCATGAATCTGACAATAGCAGGATGGGTAATACTCTTTGGACTGATGGGACTTGGTGTTTTTAATGATATTAATAGATTGATAGGATAAAAAAATGAATGAAATAGAATACAAATTATATATAGATGATGTCATCAGACGTGTAGAAACCGCTCGACTTAAAGTAAGTGAGCACCACATAGTAAAGATAGTAGCAGTGAGCAAGTACTCTACGAGTCAAGAGATTGAAAAACTTTACAAAATAGGACAACGTGCTTTTGGTGAAAATAAAGTACAAGATTTAAAGATAAAAGCTCAAGAACTTGAAGAACTACCTATTGAGTGGCACTTTATCGGTAATTTACAAAAGAACAAGATAAATAATCTTCTTGAGATCAATCCCAGCCTTTTTCAAGGACTTGATTCGATTGAACTCGCACACGAACTGCAAAAAAAACTTTTAGCTAAGGATATGACACTTGATTGTCTTTTACATATAAACGCAGCAAAAGAGGAATCCAAACATGGTGTAATGCCAGAAGATGCCATCGAAGTGTACAATACAATCCAAACGCAGTGCCCCAACATCAAACTCAAAGGTGTAATGAGCATTGGTGCACATACTGAAGATAAAACAGTAGTCAAGAAAAGTTTTGAGACAACACATAAGATCTATGAACAACTTGATGGTGCTACTATCTGTTCAATGGGAATGAGTGGTGATTTTGAACTTGCTATCGAGTGTGGTTCAAACATGGTACGTCTTGGCTCTATCATGTTCAATAAATAACTTTATCAATTAAAGATCTGACGAATTAATTTTCCATAATATAAACTTAATTCGTCACTTTTTTTCTTTTTATATATTTATTATAATAATTATAAGATATACTTACAGTAAATTTTCATCAAGGATTTACGACATGACAAAAACTATTTTAATGGACAAATATCCGGTCTTTTATCTAAATATCAAAAAGACAGAGACAACTTACAAAAATGTAGATGAAGTTGTAGAGCATTTTAACAAGCTTATCGAGGCACACCCTGTAGCAGCTTCCATAGCTGTTTTTGACCACTATGCACATACAACTGCAATACCTGATCATGTAATTGCACCTGAGATCAAGGCCGCTAAAAATGTAGTTTTCTGTTTTGGAAAACAATTTCCAAACTCTAAAATATTAGCAGTTCGTCCAAGAAGTATTGGTATCTGTGAATTTGAAGATAGTTTTGAGATCAGTTTTATGGAAGTACCAAATGAGCAACTTCACACTGTAAGTGAAGATTGGGCTCGTTCAGTAGCAAACGCTTAATCTTTTAACGTATGCCTCTTAAATCGCACCGCATTGCTTTGCGGGTTTGCGATAAGGTTTTTTTGATACGCTATCATCTCATAGAACGGTCGTAAAAACCCTTCTATTTGAGTCTCTTCTATCTCTTCAATTTCCCATTTTTGTAAAAGTTCCAAAACAACCAAAGTTGATTCCATTGTGGAAAGATAGTTCTCTTGCGGCTGCACTTTTATCTGATATTGGGATCTTTTCTGTGTTGTAAAGCTCATATGTTTGAGTTTATTCAGATTTGTACTTTGTGTAAAGATTTTTTTTGTACATGCCCAAGTAGAATCAATAAGAAAAATAGCCAGAGGCTTATCACTGCGTTTAGGGTTTTCGTTTGTTAAGTTAACTGCTTCTGCAGAAGGAAATAATATATAACTATCGTAGCTCTCGATTATCTCATTTATACGCCTGTTATCTGAAAAATCGATCCCTATAAAAAGCTCAGAGTTCGGCAGACTTTGATGTGTAAAATGTCCAGTATTGTTTTTGACCTTTTTAAACTCTTTTGGATGCATCAAAATCACAAACTTCGTATCTGTCTCTATCTTCTCACAAAAGTGACACATACACGAACTTTTTGGTCTGTAACAGCTGTAACATTTTTCTCTATCGCCATAATAAGTTTTCATTAATGGAATTATACTAAAATTACAGTATGAATAGTGATAAATATGACCTTATCGTTGTAGGGAGTGGTGCAGCTGGAATAATAGCTGCGATAGTTGCTGCACGAGAAGGAAAAAAAGTTTTACTTTTGGAAAAACTTTCCAAAATTGCCTCCAAGCTCAAAGCTACCGGTGGCGGTAGATGTAATTTGACGAATACTCTTAATAATGAAGATTTTATGACTCAATTTGGTCGAGATGGTCGTTTCATGCAAGATGCCCTTACTGCGTTTGACAATAAAGCGCTTGTAAAGTTCATGGACGAGATCGGTGTTTCTACACACGCACCAGATGGTTTTCGTATCTTTCCCACTTCACACTCCTCTGCAACCATCATCTCAGCCTTAGAAAAAGAGATGCAAAGAGTCGGAGTAGAGGTACGATGTAACCAAAGAGTAGAGAGACTTCTGCTTATCGGGCAACACATCAGTGGAGTCAAGACCCAAGAGAGCATGCTAAACGCAGTCAATGTCATTGTAGCCACTGGTGGGCTTGGTTATCCTGTACTTGGTGCAGAAGGAGATGGTTACAATCTTGCAAGTGAACTAGGACATAAGGTCACAGAGCTCTCCCCTGCTATGATGCCGCTGCGTACAAAAGAGGAGTGGGTCAAGAACTGCCGTGCAGATACCATTGCTAAAGTTGAGCTGCGTGTAAACTTGAAAAAGCACAAAAAGCTCCGAGCCAAAGGTGATCTGATATTTACAAATCACGGCATACGAGGACCAGTTGTGCTGGATTTTGCCAGAGAAGTGACACCATTGTTAAAAAAGTATGGTGAAGTTCCTCTGCTTCTGAACCTTACAAAGGGAAAAAATGAAGAAGATATTCAAAAGCATTTTAAAAAAGAGCTGGCAAAAGAACCATCATTAACTACGGGTGAGCTCGTCTCTACTCTGTTGCCACAGCCACTCGGTCAAGAACTTTGTAAAATGGCAAAACTAGATCCTCAACAGAAATATAAAAAGGCTGATGGAGCAAAACGGGCAAAACTCATCTCACTCCTTGCGTGGACACCACTTACTGTAAACGGACATGATGGCTTCAAACTAGCAATGATAACAAGAGGAGGGATCTCATTAAAAGAGATAGATCCAAAAACGATGCAGAGCAAACTCATACGAGGGCTTTACTTCTGTGGAGAGGTTATGAACCTTGATGGTCCATGTGGAGGTTACAATCTGCAGTGGAGCTTTGCAAGCGGTTACCTAGCTGGAAAACTCTTATAAAAAATAACGAATAGAAGCAAAGCCGTAAGCATTGCTTGGTGCTATGGCTTCTACCTGCTCTTGTGTCACGATACCACCAAGTGCAAAGATCTTGATCTCTGTTTTACGCACCAGATCCTTCAAATCTTCAACACCTTTTGGTACACCTTTGTTTGGAGTCTCAAAGATAGGACTGTAGGTCACATACTCAGCACCCATCGCTTCTGCTATGAATACTTCGTCTGCCGTATGTGTAGAGATGATGACCTCAAGTCCCAGTACTTTTGCCTTTGGAATGTCATCGAACTGTGTAGAAGTGAGATGCACACCTACTGCGTTTAGAGAGTGCGCAAGTTCATAATCTCTATGTAAAAACGCTTTCATATTAGGAATTGAACTGCACATCTGCACAAAATTTTGAGCATGAAACGCATACTCTTTACTCTCTTTATCTCGATACAGGGCAAAATCAGGTCTATATTTACGCAGTTGCATAAAAGATGGTGAAGCAGTGATAAGATATTTTTTCATACTATTTTCTTAGAAGCGGATTTTTGAAATCGACCTTCTTGACATCTACATCTTTCGCATAGCGTTCTGCCATTGCGTTTACATGATACTCCATTCTCTCAAGCAGATAGAGTTCAGGTTTTGTGTATTTAGCTTTGGATTCTTGAATGTAGTTTTGTAAAAACTCCAGTGCATCCACTTCATCATCAAAGTTTATCATTGCGATCTCTGCTTCAAATGCTTCATAGTAATCACCACATGAGGACAAAAAGTCATAGCTCAGATCCATCGTTTTGAGATTGTGATGTGCTTTTGAAAAAGCAAAATGATTGTATAGCATACATCCTACAAAATACTCTATATCCGATGGCTCGAACTCAGAGTATTGATTCTCTTCATCTTCAAAGTGTTTGTGCCAGGTCTGTAAAATATTTTCTATCTTCTCATTCATGCTTAAGGCCTTAATTTTTTGCGTATTATACTAAAGTATGATAAACTTAAAGCATGATACATTTAAGTTCAAACGCAGCCAAGAATCTTGAGATAATCCTTCCAAATACAAACAAGGCCTTGGCTCTTGTTCTCAAAAATGCCACCCCTGAGCAGCTGCAGAATTTAACGCAAACAAAAGATCTCAATGCTATTTTAAATAATATCCTCAAACAAAGCTCTACAACAGATGAGATGCAAAACAGAGCACTTTTAGAGCTGTTAAAAAACAACCCTACCCTCAAATCACTCTCAAACGCAGTACCCAACATTAAAGCCCTGCTTACACTTGTAAAAGATGATAAGAACTTCTCAGCGCTTGAGAGAACACTTCAAAATTTTATGACCAATATTAAAGATATCGATTCCAAAGAACTTCATAAAAAATTTCAATCTTCGGGTCTGTTTTTAGAAAATGAGCTTAAAAAGAGCCCTAATCCAAAAGAGATCTTAAGTTCTGATCTCAAAGCTCTGCTCTTAAAAACAGAGGAGCAACTCTCAAACGCAGTAACTACTCCAAAAGCAGATGAGATGTTGAAACAGATCGATAAACTGACCCTGCAGATCGATTACTATCAACTGCTTTCACATCTTTCTAACGGTTCATCCCTTTACATACCCTACAGTTGGGATGCCTTACAAGAAGGGAATATCAATATAAAAAAAATGAAAAACAAAAACTACTGTTGTGACATTCACTTAAATCTTAAGGAGTATGGAGAGTTGGACCTGCGTTTGATACTTACAGATGAGAGGCAACTGACGATCACCATGACAAGCCAAAGCAAAGAGCTTAAAGAGATTATTTTACAAAATATGCAAATACTTAAAAAACAACTCTCAAACGCAGCACTTGTTACAAAAGATATACGTTTCATAGACAAACAAGAAAACTTCTATGATGATAGGGTTCTTGATAGTTTAGCAATGGGATTTGAGGTAAAAGTATGAAAGAAAAAGCAGTAGCACTCAAATACAACAAAGAGAAGAACAACGCACCCCTTGTCACAGCAAAAGGAGAAGGACGCACTGCCCAAAAGATAATCCAAATAGCAAAAGAGAGTGGTGTAGCTCTCAAAAAAGATGAAGATTTAGTAGAGTTACTCTCAAAGGTAGAACTCGACAAAGAGGTTCCACCTCAAATGTACAAAGCGGTCGCAGAGGTTTTTACCTTTCTCTATAAAATCACGAAAAAATGATTAGCATAAAAATTAAGTTTATTACTCTGCGACATATGATAAAATATGGCTAATAATAAGGAGTTGCCGCAATTGATGAATGGAGAGATAAAATGTGAGAGTATTAGTGATGTCTCTCTAGAAGAAGTACCCATTACACCCAATGAATATGAAGAGATTCTTAATATTCAGGCCCGTATCCTTCAGCAACTTGCGCTCAATCATGATGCGCATGAAACACTTCAACAACTCTGTCTATTAGTTGAACAACTACTTCCAAATTCTGTAGCGTCTATTATGATAGTCGATAAAGATACAAATACTATGCATGTACTTTCTGCCCCATCCATACCGCAAAGTGGCATAGACGCACTTGCAAATCTCAAGCCTGGAGAGGGAAGCGGTTCTTGTGGAAATGCCATATTTCATAAAAAACCGCAATATGTGCTCAATACATTTGAAGATGAAAGGTGGAAAGATCTAAGAGATATTGCTTATGATTTTAATCTTTGCTCATGTTGGTCTATGCCTATTATAAATGAGGAAAATCAGGTGATAGGTAGTTTTGCACTCTCCTCTTTTGAACATCGTATGCCTGCTCTTTTTCATAAAAGAGTTCTTGAGAATGCCGCATTTTTAGTCAACCTTGTACTTAAAAATCAAAATATAGAAGAAAAAATCCAACATATGCTCTATTATGATGATCTCACAGGGCTACATAATAAAAGATATTTAGAAAAAATATTACAAAAAAAAGATGAAAAGATATTACTGCTATATGATATAAATAACTTTAGTTATGTAAACACTACCTATGGCTTTAAAATAGGAGATAAACTTCTCATTAAAATTGCAGATATTTTAAAAAATGAATTAGCCTATTCAGATATATGTAAACTAGAATCAGATAAATTTGCTATCGTTTTAGATAAAGATATAAATATCAATAAAAAAGTACAAAAGATCAAAGAGTATTTTTACGCCCAAGAGATAATTATCGACGGTATCACACTTAACATCTCTTTTACTTACGGTGCCGCAAAAGGAAAAAAAGACCTCTACATAAACGCAGTCATAGCACTGAAACAGGCAAAACAAAATGGTAAAAGTTCTCTGCATATTTTTGATAAACAAGAGGAAGTGATCGCATACGATAAACGAAAAGCATTTATAGAATCAAACAATTTACTCCATCATGCACTGCAGCATAATGAAATAATCCCCTACTTTCAAGGCATCTATGATAATAGAACAAAAACAATAACTAGATTTGAATCACTTGCACGTATAGAACAAGACTCTAAAATAATAACACCCAATCAATTTATAGAACCTGCACGTCTCTCTGGTCTTCTTCCTGAAATTACAAAGATAATGATAGATAAAAGTTTTCAGATCATGTCACAATATGAGCATACGTTTTCACTGAATATTACAGAAGATGATCTAACAAAACATTACATTTTAGAATATTTGCAAAAAAAATCAAAAGAGTATGGTATTGCTCCAAGCAGAGTTATTTTAGAGATACTCGAAGGGATCAGTGCCAATGGCAAAAAAAACCATATCGCACAACTCTCAGCTCTAAAAAAAGCTGGCTATTCACTTGCCATAGATGATTTTGGGACAGAGTACTCAAACTTTGAGCGTGTTCTTGAACTGGAAATAGACTTTTTAAAGATCGATGCAAAGTACATTAAAGACATTGATACCAATAAAAAAAGTTATGAGATCACAAGAGCTATCGTCTTTTTTGCCAAAAATGCAGGGATTCCCTGTGTAGCAGAGTTTGTCCATAAAAAAGAGATTCAAGAGATTATGCTTGCACTCGGTATTGAGTACTCACAAGGCTACTACATTAACAAGCCAAACCCACTGCCACAAGCTACATAACGCCTCTAACCCATAGGGTAGAGAATATCTTTATGCACTGCATCACACGCTTGTAATACCTCTTCGCTCAATTCCAAATCCATTGCCGCCAAGCTGGCATCCAACTGCTCTGGAGTCGTTGCCCCTATAATGGTGGAAGCGACAAATGAGAACTGTTTAGACCATGCTGTCGCCATTGTTACAGGGTGCAGTCCCGCATCAGCTGCGATTTTAAGATAACGTTGTGTAGAAGCAAGTGTTTTATCATTGACAAAACGCTCTGCCATCGATCTTTGACGTCTGTTCTTAGAATTGATATAATCACTAAAACGCCCAGCTGCGTTTGAAGATTGGTTGTACTTTCCACTAAGAACACCTCCCCCAAGTGGTGAATATGGGAGTAGTGATATCTGCTCTTTTTCACACAATGTACCTAACTCATCCAAAAATCTTCTGTTTAAAAGAGAGAAGTTGTTTTGAATCGACTCAAAACGTGCATAGCCTTTGTACTCACTGTGCATAAGGGCTTTTGTCGTACCATAGGCTGTATCGTTTGAAGTACCGATATAGCGTACTTTCCCACTCTGAACAAGTCTGTCAAAGGCTTTTAGGCTCTCCTCGATCGGCACTATGGTATCTGGCCAGTGCATCTGATAGAGATCAATATAATCCGTTCCCAAACGCTTCAGACTCCCCTCTATGGCACGCTCAATATGAAAACTATCCATAGCGGTCAAACCATGACGAATAGGAGGAACATACCACCCACTTGCAGCACCGGCAACTTTACTTGCCAATATGATGCTCTCACGCGGTTTTGTTTTAAGCCAGCGCCCTACTATCTCTTCTGTAAGCCCTGCCAAATTGGCAGATGGCGGTACAGGATAGAGCTCTGCTGTGTCAAAAAAATTAACTCCCGCATCATAGGCTTTGTCCATAATTGCAAAAGCGGTTTTCTCATCAGGGGTCTGTGTACCAAAGGTCATCGTGCCCATACAGATAGGACTCACACGCAGTCCGCTTCGCCCTATGTATCTATGCTCCATTATTTAAGCTCACTCCAGTCATCACCAATGTTCAAGCTCGCTTTTAGCGGAACATTGAGTTCCATAACATTTTGCATAATATCTCTAAACTTAGAACCAAGCACATCAGCGGCACTCTCCTCTACTTCAAATATCAACTCATCATGGATCTGCAACAGCATCTTCGCCTGCAAGTTCTCATCTTCTATCACTTTATGAATGGTGTTCATGCTCAGTTTGATAAGATCCGATGCACTTCCTTGAAAGACACTGTTTACAGACTCTCTCTCGTATGCGGCTCTATACATTGGCGTTGCATTTTCATAGTCAAAATAGCGTCTGCGTTTGAGTAGTGTTTCGATGTAACCCTTCTCTTTTGAACTCTCAACAATAGAGCGAAAATAACTCTTGACCGTTGGAAAGGATTCAAAATACTTCTCGATTATTGCTTTTGCCTCTTTTGTAGTGATACCTAACGTATCACTCAGTTTTTTCTGTCCCATTCCATACAAGAGTCCAAAGTTTACCGTTTTTGCAATATTTCTTTTTGCTTTTGCCTCTTCTTCACCAAAAAGGATGATGGCGGTTTGGAGGTGAATATCTT
>Ga0256843_1002566_pt1 | contig 13164 bp, 10 predicted proteins | sample AlvinellametaG_FD_191572 | JGI IMG/M metagenome (GOLD analysis project Ga0256843, IMG submission 191572) | Pompeii worm associated microbial communities from hydrothermal vent at the East Pacific Rise, Pacific Ocean - Alvinella | ecosystem: Host-associated > Annelida > Integument > Unclassified ... | reverse complement strand
GCAGCAGCAGATGAGAATATGACAAGAATCACACATGAAGATATGATAAACATTCCAGAAGATAGTATTGACTACGCTGTGATGGAAAAATCAAATAGGGTAAAAGTTGTAGCTTCAGATATTGATTGGTCTGATGTGGGAAGCTTTGATGCTTTGTATGATGAACTTCCAAAAGATGAAGATGGAAATACTAGAAATACTAATCATGTCTCAATTGATTCTAAAAATAATCTTATATACGGTAGTAGTAGAAAAATAGCTACAGTAGATGTAGAAGACCTAATAATAGTAGATACTGGAGATGCTCTTTTGGTTAGCCAAAAAGGATCTTCTCAAAAGGTTAAGCAGGTTGTAGCGGAAGTAAGGAAGAACAGTGAACTCCATAATATTCACTTAACAGGATATAGACCATGGGGAACATATACTATCTTAGAGGATACTCCAGGATACAAAATAAAGCGCATAGAAGTAAAACCAGGAAAACGTTTGAGTTTGCAAAAACACTTTCATAGAAATGAACACTGGATAGTTGTAAGTGGAACTGCTACTGTAACAGTAGGAGATACAACAGAATTAGTTAGACCAAATGAATCAACATATATTAAGATGGGAGAATTACATCGTCTCTCAAATGAAGGAAAGATACCTGTTGTTCTAATCGAAGCCCAAGTCGGTGAGTATACTGGTGAAGATGATATTGTTAGGGTTAGTGATGATTTTAAGAGAAGTTAAAATGAAAAAATTAAATATAAGGTTATATTGATGGTGAAAAATATAAATTTAATGATTATACAAAATAAGAAAAGTAAATGTTAGATAAAATTAGGCGAAAACTTTTAATGTATATTGTTAGATATACACGACATAGTGTTGTGTATAATATGCTCTATCCAAGTTGGTGGCATGCAATGTATTTTAAATCTTTTGGGAAAAAGATAAATTATCTTTCAGCTATTCCAAATAGAGGAGCTGGCATTGGTCATCAGATGGCTAATTGGATTGCTGGATATTGGTTTGCACAAAAATTCAATTTAAAATTTGCACATATTCCTTTTTCAACTAGAGAATGGGATGATTTTTTAAATTTTGGAGATAATGAAGTTACAGTTAATGAATTGCTTAATGCTAAATATAAAAAAGTGCGTTTGCCCTTATTTAATGAAAACGATGAAAAAGAACTTAAAATTATTGGACAGATAATTCAATCATACTCAAATGAGAAGGTGGTATTTGTTCTTGAACAAGATCAATTTTACTATAAACAGTATGAAGTTATGGATGATTTGAAAGTTAAATTTAAAAAGGCACATGATGATACTAATCTAATTTATGATAAAGATACACTGAATATTGCAGTTCATGTAAGAAGAGGAGATATTACAATAGGTCAGTTAAATAAAAATCCAAATCTACTCATAAGATGGCAGGATAATGATTATTTTGTTAATGTGTTGAAAAATGTTTTAAGAAATCTTAAGTCATCAAAACCAATAAAAGTATATTTATTTTCTCAAGGAAAAATTGAAGATTTTTCTGAATTTAAAGATATAAAAAATGTTCAATATTGTTTGGATATGGATGCAAAGTCATCCTTTTTACATATGGTCTATGCTGATATATTGATTACAAGTAAAAGTTCATTTTCTTATAAACCTGCTTTGCTCTCTGATGGGCTTAAAATTTGTCCAGATAATTTTTGGCATGGATATCCTCTTTCTGATAATTGGCTCATTGCTGATGAAAAAGGTGAATTTGATACTGAAAAATTGCAAAAGTGGGTATGATTATTAAATGAAAGCTGCAAATAGAGTAGTTAAAAATACAATGTATTTATACGCTAGAATGGGGATTACAATTTTTTCTTCATTATATGCTACACGACTTATCCTTAATGCATTAGGTGTGAGTGATTTTGGTATATTTAATCTTATTGCAGGCTTGATTAGTATGTTGATTTTTCTTAACACTTCGATGACACAAGCTAGTCAACGGTTTATGTCTTATGCTCAAGGTAAAGGTGATAAAAAAGAACAAGTTTCTGTTTTTAGTGTTAGTATGATGTTACATCTTGTTGTAGCAATATTGTCAATTATTATACTTGAGTTAGTAGAACCTTTTTTATTTGAGCATGTTTTAAAGATTGATCTAGATAGAGTTGATGCTGCTAAAACGATATACCAATACATGGTTGTAAGTTCTTTTTTTATTATTTTATCAGTTCCTTATGATGCTGTTATAAATGCTCATGAAAATATGCTTTTTGTAGCAATTTTAGGTATTTTTGAGTCATTTCTAAAATTGGGAATAGCATTATTTATTACATATACTCTATCTGATAGATTGGTCGTTTACGGCTTACTAGCACTTTGTTTATCAATCATTATTATGCTAATAAAAGTAATCTATAGTATTAAAAAATATGAAGAAGTTCAACTAAATATCAAAAAGAATTTTGATAGATTAGTTTTTCATAAGATGTCTAAGTTTATTGGATATACTCTACTTGGTTCTGTAACAAGTCTGGTCGCAAATTATGGTATTGGTTTGGTGCTTAACGTCTTTTTTGGGACTATTGTAAATGCTGCTCAGGGAATTGTCGCTCAGGTAAGTGGTCAACTAGGTGCATTTGCAAATACGATGATGAAAGCTCTAAATCCTATGATAACGAAAAGTGAAGGTGCTGGTAATAGAGAAATGATGTTAGATGCTTCATTCGTTGGAGCAAAGATTGCATTTTTTTTATTGGTATTTTTTTATGTCCCAATTTTACTTGAAATGCCTATTATATTTAAATATTGGCTTGTGAATATACCAGACTATACTATTGTATTTTGTACATTATTACTTTTAAGAAATCTAGTAGAACAGTTGTATCTTACATTGGGAACTGCGATTATATCTGTCGGAAATATTAAACATCTTCAAATCACTAACTCAATTTTGAATATTTTTCCTCTTGTCATATCATATATACTTTTTTCTTTAGGATTTCAACCTTATTATCTGTACATAGTTTTTTTCGTTTATGCTTTGTTACAAGGGGGAATTTATATCTTTTTTGCGAAAAAAGAATGTGGAATGTCTCTTGAAAAGTATTTTAAAAAAGTAGTCTTCAGATCACTTTTTCCATCTGCCCTTATATTTGTCATTGTGGCTATTCCACATGTAATGATGCAAGAAGGATTAGAAAGATTATTGACTATTATAGTTATAAATTTATTTGTTTTTCCTTCTGTTATATGGTTGTTTGGTCTGACTGAATTAGAACAACAATTTGTAAAACAGGTAGTTGATAAAATAAAAATAAAAATGCATCTATAAATGAGTAATGGATTCGATCAAGTGAGAATTAAAAGCCACAAAGTGCTAAAAATGTTGATGAATTTATTATTGCTAACTGGGAAAAATAGTTTATAATAATTTAATTGCTAAATAAGTAGTATAAGACTATAATGTGAATATAGGATTTTAGAATAAAAAGGGATATAATTTGAGAAGTTTTAATTTGTATATATTTAGTTTAAAAATTTTACGCAAAATATATGTCAAATTTGTGGGTGTAAAAGATTCAATGCCAATATTTGAACAAGATCCAGATATTGCTGCAGATCTTATATATAATGAGCTTTTATCTAAGAAACCTAGTATGATAGCTCGTTTTGGTGCTTTTGAACTTGCGACTGTTGTTAATTATATTGGAGTCAAAAATAAAAATAAGAATTTTTTAAAATATATAAAAGGAGAAGAACCAAACTGGACTTGGAATTTAAAGTTATTAAAGTATATGCAAAATAATGCTGGTTTTTTTCCTCCGACACTTGAGAATATAGAAAAGTTTTGTGAACTCACCCTAGAGGATAAAAAGTATGTAGATATTTTAGGCTCATGGCTTAGTGATGAAAGATATGTCGATGAGGGTATGGATGTATCTAAAATTCGTATTTTATTTTTAGAACCTTTTTGGTCAAAAAAGCCTTGGAGTAGAGTCCTTAAAGGAAAAAAAGTACTTGTAGTACATCCTTTTGCTGAAACAATACTCAAACAGTATGAAAAAAAAGAAAAGCTATTTGATAATAAAGATATCCTACCAGAGTTTGAGTCTATCACTACTATTAAAGCAGTTCAGAGTCTTGGAAATGGAGATGATAGATTTAAGGATTGGTTTGAAGCTCTTGAATATATGAAAGAGGAGATAGATAAAGTGGACTATGATATTTGCTTAATAGGAGCAGGTGCTTATGGTTTTGCCCTTGCCGCACATGTAAAAAGAAAAGGTAAAAAATCTGTCCATATGGGAGGTTCTCTTCAGTTGTTATTTGGTATAAGAGGAAAACGTTGGGAAGATTCGAATTATGGTGTAACGAAAAAAGGGGTTATTAAGAAAGGTTCTTATATTAATATGATGAACAAATACTGGGTAAGACCAGATGAAAGCGAAATGCCAATTTCAGCACAAGAAGTAGAAGATGCTTGTTATTGGTAGTTAAATGAAGAAAAATTTACAGATATATTGATTTAAATAAATCTACTAATTTATTCAAAAAATTATTAAAGGTATATTACTAATGATTAATGAAAAATATTCTATAAAAAAAAATAAATTGCAAAATCGCATTGAACCATTTCTTTTTAATGAACTTGATCAAAATTTATATAATTGTCAACGAAGAAAGGCTAGTTCACTTCTAACATGGAATCGATTAGATTTAGCTTTTAAACTATTTTATTTAGATATAAAAGATAAAAACAAAGAATATGCAAAAAAAATATATATGCAAGATATTAAAGCTCAAACTTTAGGAAAATTTGAAGAGTATGGGAATAAGAAGAAAAACTCTTTTGAAAAATATATTGATGATTTTAATACTACATTTGAATCTATAAAAAAAAATGGTTTTGATAAGGATACAACACTACTACCACTCTCAAAAAACAACACTATACGAAATGGCTCTCACAGATTAGCTTGTGCCATATATCTTAAAAAAGAAGTGGAGTGTGTTAATTTAAATTGTAATGATTTTATAGTTGATTATAATTATTTTTATGAAAGGGATGTATCAGAAGATATTTTAGATACCGTAACAAACAAATTTATTGAATATGCAGATAATGTTTATATAGCTTTTTTATGGCCATCAGGAGTAGATAATAAAAAAGAAGCAGAATCTAAATTCTCAAAAATCATTTATAAAAAAGAGATACAATTAAATATACAAGGTGCTTTAAATTTATTAATTGAATTATACAAACATATGGAATGGGTAGGAACTATTGAAAATGGATTCCAAGGAGCTAATCAAAAATTAATAGAGTGTTTCCCAAACTTCAATTCTGTAAAAGTTATAGCTTTTCAAGCAGATAATCTTAATGAGGTTCGTAAAATAAAAGAAGAAGTTAGAAAGATATATAACATAGGTTTTAGTTCTATTCATATTACAGATACAAAAGAAGAAGCTATACGAATATCAAAACTTGTATTTAATGAAAATGGCTTACATTTTTTGAATAATGCTACCCCTTATAAATACGTGATTTTACATAAAGAACTTGAAAAATTTGAAATTTTTTTAAAATCTAAAAATATACCTTTAGATGATGTTCTTATTGATAGCAGTACAATTTTGGCACTCTATGGAATAAGAAAAAATAATGATATTGATTATTTAAGTTTTTATGATATTTCTCATGAAACATTATATGAAAATCATGATCAAGAATTAAAATATTATAATGATAATAAAGAAGATCTAATTTATAATCAAAAAAATTTCTTTCATTATAAAAAATTTAAATTTTTATCTTTTAAGCAACTTTATATTATGAAAAAAAACAGAAATCAAAAGAAAGATATTTATGATTGCAAATCAATGAATGCGTTAATTGAAAATGATAAGATAAAAAAAACTTTTGCAATTATAAAACAAAAACTATTTTATCAGAGAGTTAAAACATATAAAAATTATAATAAATTTAAACTTTATATTTTGAAAAAAACAGGTCTTTATACACCTCTTAGAGCTATCTATCATAAAATAAAAGGGATAAAAGTATGAAAATATTATGGTTGGCTCCAATCCCCCTTATAGATGCATCAGATACTCATCCTGCACCATGGATAATTACTTTGGCAAATGCACTCACAGAACAAGGAAATACGCTTACTATTGTCAACAATAATTCAAATATAAAAGAAGATATTTTTGAAACACAATATCAGAACATAAGATTAGTTTATATTAAAACACCTAAACTTAAACTTGATTTTTTGACACTATATAAATTAAAAGTAAATATAGTAAAAAAATATTTGGAGAGTATAGTAGATGACTATGACTTATTACATATACATGGTACAGAACATCAATATGAAGCGATGTCTGAGGGGCTTCATATACCTAAAGTAGTCTCTATACAAGGTATTATGTATGAATATGTAAAGTATGTGCCAATTAAAAGATATAAACAATTTTTAGAGTGGCATTTGTCTGCTTATTACGAGTCAAAATATATTGTGAAAAATCATAATTATTCTTGTAGAACAGAGTGGGATAGTAACTATATAAAATCAAAAGTTTCAAATCCAAAAATATTTATGATATGGGAGATGATACGAGAGGAATTTTTTATAGATAATTTTTCTTTAGAAAAGAAAAATATTTTATTTGTTGGGGGAAATAACCCTTTAAAAGGATTAAAAGAATTACTGAGTGCCTACAATGATTCACTGCAAGATTTAGGATTGAAATTAATTATCTTAGGAAAGTGTTCGATAAAAGATATTAAGGTTATCATATTGTCTCAAGATTTACAAAATATAGATTTGCAAAATATAGATTGTAGAGGTATGCAGAACGCAAAAGGAATGATAGAAGCATATAAAGAATCTTATTGTTTAGTGCATCCAACATACATAGATAATAGTCCAAATAGTGTTTGTGAAGCACAGATTTCAGGACTACCAGTTATAGCTACAGATGTTGGTGGGGTGTCATCTTTAATAGATGATGGACACACCGGATTATTAATTGGATTAGATAGTAAAGATATAGAGCATGCGGTGAAACTTTTAATAAATGATGATATATTAAGAAATAACATTTCTACTAATTCTAGAGAAATAGCAAGAAAAAGGCACAATCCTTCGAGAATCTTAAAAGAGACAATTTCTACTTATGAAACTATCATAAAGGAATTTAATTAAATGTTATACACTTATAGAGTATTTAGATTTTTTTATGTAAAAGTAGCTTGTGTAGTGTCGAGTCTTTTTACAAGATTACTGTTTTACATACATGGTGTTGAGATGGAAAATAATTTTCAAACAAATGGTATTTTACGATTATATATGCATAATACTGCAAGGTTTAAAATTGGTAATAATTTAAAACTAAACAATACAATAAGAAGTAATCCAATTGGAAGAAGTGAAAAGTGTATTTTTGTTATAAGAGAGCATGCAAATATCATAATTGGAAATAATGTTGGCATGTCTGGTGTTGTCTTAGTAGCACATAAAGAAATAATTATTAAAGATAATGTAAAGATAGGTGGAAATGTTTGCATATACGATACTGATTTTCACGCTTTAAATTCAATAGATAGAGAAATTCCAACCAATGATAAAAAAAATACTAAACAATCAACAGTAATTATTGAAGAAAATGTGTTTATAGGTGCCCATTCTACTATTTTAAAGGGTGTAAAAATAGGTAAAAATTCAATCATTGGTGCATGCTCTGTAGTTACTAAAGATGTTCCAGAAAATGAAATATGGGCAGGAAATCCAGCTAAGTTAATAAAGAAAATAGATGAAATCTAATTATAATAATTTGTATTTTTTTAAATTATCATTTTTTTTACTTATATTTCCTAGTTTACAAGTTGCATCAAACATTACTTCTTCATTTATACCTATTGTCATTATAAGTATTTTAATATTATTTAATGTTTTTTTATTAAAGCCTATTTATTTTAACAAAGTTGAAGATGACTCCTTAATATGGCCCATTAAATTATTTTTGATTTGGAACATAGTTACTATAGTAAGAGGAGTTTTTGTAGCAGAAAATTACTGGGAATGGAAACATTTATTTCTAACAGGATTTGTTATGCTTATGCCAACATTTGTATACCTATTCTCAAATAAACTGTTTACACGACAGATATTGTCATTTTGGCTTAAATATATACTTTTTAGTATTGTACTATTTATTCCTATTATAATAAATCCTGCTTTTTATGGAGTGTATCTTAGTCCAATTATGATTTTTCTTCTGTTGTTTCCATTACTTTCTATAAGATGGAAGTTCCTTATCTTTATATTATTAATAATAGCTATGTATCAAAGTACTGGCTCAAGAAGTTTAGAAATATATTATTTTATATCTACGGTATTTGGATTATTATATTATCTTAGAAAATTTTTAAATAATTTTATATTTAAAATAGGACATATTCTTTTTTTAATTTTACCATTTGTTCTTTTACTTTTAGGATTAACTGGGACTTTTAATGTCTTTAAAATGGATCAGTATATTAATGGAAATTACCAAACAACTTCTTATGAAACTGGTCAAAAAGAAAAAATATCTCTGAAAGCTGATACAAGAACATTTATATATGTAGAAAATATTCAATCTGCACTTAAACATAATTATGTTCTACAAGGAAGAACACCTGCAAATGGTTATGACTCTAAGTACTTTGGAAATTTTTTAAAATATACACTACATACAGGAAAAATGCAACGCTTTTCTTCTGAAGTAGGAATATTGAATATTTTTTTATGGGGTGGCTTAATAGGTGTTGGGTTGTATTTTTTAATCTTTTTTTATGCATCTTATCTTGCTATCTATAAATCAAAAAGTTATTTTATGAAAATAATAGGACTCTTTATTGCTTTTCAATGGGCATACTCTTTCGTTTCAGGATATGCGACATTTGATATGTTAAATCTAACTTTATGGTTGCTTATTTCCATGTGTTATTCAACAGAATTTCGAAAAATGGATGATAAAGAATTTACACAATGGTTTAAAAATTTATTTCCAAGTATCATGTATGGAAAATATATAAAAATTATATAAAATGAGATGAAAAAATGATATATATAGTAACCCCTGTTTTTAACAGAAAAGAATTTACGAAAAACTATTTACTTGCATTACAAAAGCAAACAGATCAAAATTTTAAAGTTATTATAGTCGATGATGGCTCTACTGATGGAACATCTACAATGATAGAAGAAGAGTTTCCAGAAGTAATTCTTTTAAAAGAAAATGGTGACTTGTGGTGGGCTGAAGCAACAAATATTGGTGTGAGGTATGCTATAAAAAATAATGCTGATTATATCATGACTTTAAATGATGATACTATTCCTCAAAAAGATTATATGGAAAATATGATTAAGTGGTCAAGGAAAAAACCTTTAGTATTACTTGGAGCATTTGCAATAGATGCATTGACAAATAAACCAGTGTTTGGTGGTGAAGTATTAAATTGGAAAACAGGAAACTATGAAAATATTTTAGACAAACTTACATTTAATGAACAAGTTGGCTTACATGAGGTTAATGTATTTCCTGGTAGAGGTTTATTGATACCTGTAAAGGTTTTTCAAGATATTGGATTTTACGATTCCAAAAATTTTCCACAAACTGTAGCAGATTTAGATTTTACTTGTCGAGCATATAGTGTAGGGTATAAAATTTATTGTAATTATGATGCTAAGATAGGAATCTATACAGAAGAGAGTGGAGGGGTGGCTTTAGTGAAAAATAAAAGCTTTAAAAATTATTATAACCATCTATTTGGGATGAGAGGTGGTGGAAATTTAAAATGGTTTACTGTTTTTACATTTAAAAATGCCCCTAAACAATTGATGGTAAGTTATTTACTTAAAGGTCTAGCTGTAAGAATATTTGGCTATCCAATAAAATGGTTAGTAGGTAAATAATAATGAACAATAAAAATTTTTCTCCGGTTATTATATTTACTTATAATAGACTTGATTCCTTAACTCAAACTGTTAACTATCTATCAAAAAATATTGATAAAGAATATACAGATATTATAATATTTTCTGACTATTGGAAAACAGAAAAAGATAAAAAGAATGTTATTAATGTAAGAAATTATTTACATACTATAAGTGAATTTAAATCTATAAATATTATTGAACGAAAAGAAAATTATGGACTCGCAAAAAATATTATTGAAGGTGTTACTGAAATAATCAATCAATATGAAAAAGTAATTGTCTTGGAAGATGATTTGGTGACAAGTTCTAATTTTATATCTTATATGAATCAGGCATTAGACTTTTATGAAAATAATAATAATATTTTTGCTATTTCTGGGTATACTGGAAAATTACCAAGTTTGAAAAATTTAGAAAAGGATGTTTATTTATCTTACAGACCTTCATCTTGGGGATGGGCTACATGGAAAGATCAATGGGCAAATATTGATTGGGATGTAAAAGATTTTAGTGAATTTATAACAGACAGAAAAAAAATTAAAAAATTTAATCGTGGTGGCATTGATATGGCTAGAATGCTAAAACATTGTATGCAAGGTAAAAATCATTCTTGGGCTATACGATGGTCTTATGCTATGTCAAAACAAGATAAATATTGTGTTTATCCTTCTGTATCAAAAGTACAAAACATAGGTTTTGGAGAAGATGCTACCAACTGTAAAGGCGTTAATATTTATCAAACAATTTTAGATACAAGTAATAAAATTGATTTTCAATTTGATAAAGATATAAAAATAGATAAACAATTGACTAAAGAGTTTAAATATACATTCAGCTATACCAATAAACTTTTAAAAAGAATTAATAATTATATTAGTAAGTTGAAATAAGGATATTATTAAATGAAAAAGCCTAAATTACTCTGCATACTTCATCGCTCACCACCAGCACATGGAGCCGCTAAGGTTGGTGATTTTATAGGTGAAAGTCAAAAATTAAAAGAAAAGTATGAGTGTAAATTCATTACTATAAAATCTTCTGATAGCATAGGAGAGATAGGTAAGATTAATTTTAAAAAGTTGTATTTAGTTGGAGAATTATATGTAAAGATACTCTATAGTCTTATGCAATTTCGTCCTGATAAAATCTACTTTACAGCATCAGTTAAGGGTGTTGCTTTTTATAGAGATGTATTACTCTCTACTATATGGAAGATATATCAAAAAATTAAAAATGTAGAAGTTTATTATCATTATCACACAAAGGGAATAGATGATTTTGTTAATAATTCTGCTTTAAAGCTATATTTGAGTAGATTTTTTCTTAAAGATGTAAATCTTGTTTTATTAAGCCCTCTGTTGTCTGATGACTTCAATCAAGTTAATACATACAAAAAGATATTTTTTTTACCAAATGGAGTTGAAGACAATTTCAGAGAAGAAGAATTTGAAAGTTACATTGAGCAAAAAGATTATAAAAATATAAACCTATTGTATTTATCAAATATGATTAAATCAAAAGGGTATTTTAATGTACTAAAACTTGCACAAGTATTACAAGATACAAACTATCATTTTCATTTTGCAGGTGGATGGCAAAATAATGAAGATATGGAAGAGTTTTTTAATTATATAAAGGAAAATAGTTTAGAAAATAGTGTTACTTTCCATGGTTTTGTTAATGGGGAACAAAAAAGAAAACTTTTTATGAAAGCATCTTTATTTATTCTTCCAACTAAATATGAAGCTTTTCCGTTATCCCTTTTGGAAGCATTTTCCTATGGTTTACCTGTGATTTCTACTGATGAGGGTTCTATCCCTTTTATAGTAGATAATGATAGTGGAGTTATAGTTTCAAATTTAGAAGAATTAGACTTAGCCCTTGATAAAACTTTAGATAGTTTAGTAAATAAAGAAACATCATATTATTGTAGAAAACGATATTTAAACAATTTTAGTTTAGAACAATTTGAAGATAATCTAGTGAAATTATTTTACTAGATTATCATGCTTATAAGGTTACAATTCGTTGTATTATAATGGCCTGAATATTTAAGACAAAAATTCAGCGAAGTTAATTTCTAAAATAGATAAAATATAATGAAATTAATGGAGAGATTATGAGTCGAAAAAAAAGGCAAACTTATAGTGCTGAGCAAAAGACAAAGATTACTAAAAGAAGAGGAAACGATTGCACAAATAGCAGCTAGATATAAAATCACTTCCCAATCCATCACAAAGTGGAAAAAGCAATTCTTGGAAAATGCTTCCCTAGTATTTGAACCCGCTAAAGCAGTTCAAGAGTTCAAAAATGAGATTAAATCAAAAGATGAAGAGATAGAAGAACTCCAAAAGCAGCTAGGTAAATCTGTTGTTGAAAAGGAATGGCTAGCAAAAAAGCTAAAGAGCTCGGTCTCATCTAAAGAGAGAAAAACTCTTATTGAGGGCGGGCTTGAACTAACTAAATCAACACAATGCAAGTTGTTAGGAATCAGTCGTGCATCACACTACTATAAACCAGTACCAATGAGTAAAATAAACTTAAAAATAATGCATACAATAGATGAAATAGCCACAGATAACTCAGAGTATGGATATAGATTTATTCATCAGCAACTACTCGAAGATGGCTATAGCATTGGAAAAGACAGAGTACTAAAATATATGCAGTTTATGGGTATTCAAGCAATATATCCGACTAAAAAACGATTAACAAGCATGAAAAACCAAGAGCATAAAATTTATGAGTATTTACTCAAAGAGTACTGGACGAGAACAGGCACAAGTAAACAAATATATGTTCCCTCAGCAAACGAAGTTTGGAGTGGTGATATTACATATATCAGAACAAATGGTGGATTTATGTATCTTGCTGCAGTTATTGACTGGCATAGTAAAGCTGTGCTTGCATATAAAATATCCAACTCTATGGATGCAACACTTGCAACTGATGTACTTCAAGAGGCACTTACAAAGTATCCTAAGCCTAAGATATTTAACTCAGACCAAGGAAGCCAATATACGAGCTATGAACATACCCAAGTCCTCAAACAACACGACATCCAAATTTCCATGAATGGAAAAGGTAGATCAATCGATAATATTGTAATCGAAAGATTTTTCAGAACACTCAAATATGGAAATATCTATATTAGTGATTATCAATCAATTAAGGAGTTAAAA
>Ga0256843_1002565_pt1 | contig 13169 bp, 5 predicted proteins | sample AlvinellametaG_FD_191572 | JGI IMG/M metagenome (GOLD analysis project Ga0256843, IMG submission 191572) | Pompeii worm associated microbial communities from hydrothermal vent at the East Pacific Rise, Pacific Ocean - Alvinella | ecosystem: Host-associated > Annelida > Integument > Unclassified ... | reverse complement strand
ATTTGAAGATGAACTTAAAGACTGTACATTTTCAAGTAATATATCTGAACTATTTTGCAATGTTAATCCATTTGATTTATTCTCTACTAACATTTTATTTATAATATCAGCTAATGTATTAAGTGCAATTGCTGTTTGACCTTTTGCTTCTGGTATTCTATTTGTAAAATCAAGTTTTTGGAATTGATCTAGTATAACTTTTACTTTATTTATATCAGTTGCTACTGAATCAGATATTACATGTAACATACTATTGATATTTATTTTTAATTCTTCTAAACTTTCATTTTGTGTTGATCTTGTAACTTCTTGTTTAAAGTAACCATCTTTTACTTTTGCAACTACATGTTTTACATCATCTATTAGTGCTTGATCTTGTTCTATTAAAGATTTTGTTTTTACAATATTTTGATTAACTACTTTTGACATAGTTCCTATTTCATCATTTGAATTCTCTTCAAGAGGAGTAACTGTTGAAGTTTCTTTATTTAGGTATTTAAAGAATCCTAATAATCCATCTTCAAATATATTTAATGGTTTAATAACATTTATTTTTACAAACATCATACTTAAAATATTAATAATTACAAATATAATAAGAGATGTAATAATCATCATATTTCTTAAATTATTAGCTGGAGCTAATGCTTCATCTTCATCAATCTCAGCTACAACTGCCCATTTAGTTTCACCATATACATCTATAGAAGAATATGCACTTAATACATTTACACCTCTATAATCTTTTATTATCCAAGAACCTCTTTTTCCATTAAATGCAGCTTTTGTAGAATCTGTTTTAACTTTAAATACACCAATAGTAGTTCCAAGTTTTTGTACAACTTTATCTTTTATATCTTTTTGGAATCTTGAATTAGATCTCATAGTATAATCTTTTCCTACTAAGTAAACTTCTCCAGATTCACCCATACCAGCTTCTTTAAATTTACCATTAAATTGCATAATTTTATTAATTTGATCAACAGGCATTTGAAATATCATAACACCTTTTTTTACACCATCAATAAATATAGGTGTAGCTAAAAATGCTGCAGGTGCATTATAACTTGGTTCATAAGGTTTAAAGTCATCAAATGCAACTTCACCTTCACCTTTATTTAAAGCTTTTTTATATGCTCTTGCTATCCCTGTATTGCTATATACACCACTTTTAAGATTTGTTGCAAAATCTTTTTCTTTAAAGTCTGTATATATAATATTACCTTTTAAATCTACCATAAAAATATCATATAATCCATAAGCATTTAAAAATTTGTCAAATGATTGATGATATTTTTTATGAGTATTCATATAAGTACTTTTATATTTAGCATTATATGTAAGTTCATTTTTAGAACCTAGTTTTGCATTATTATCAACAATAAATACATATTGTGCGATTATTCCATCATTTGTTTTAGGGATATATGCTTCTGTTGATTTTCTTTGGTCAGAATTTGGTACTTCATAATTTACAGCACTTAAATATTCATTTTCAAAATTTGATTTTAATTTGATTTTTACAAGAGATGGATTTAATCCTATCTCTTCTTGAAGTTGATAAAAACCTTTTTCAAATCCACTAAAAGCATCTTTTGTCCCTTGCTGTCCTGCTAAAGATGTAAGTAAACCTTTGATGTAGTTAAGATATTCAGATATCTCTCCATGTTTTGATGTTTCAACAGCTTCAAGTTTTGATATTTCTGCATCTTCTAATGCAGATGATGTATTAATAACAGATATTGTTGTATTTGTAATTGCCAACATTAATAAACCTACTAATACAACTACTGTAAGCTTTGTTCCAATTTTCATATTTTTAAACATAAATATACCTTTTTTGTTTTCTTAATTATATTTTATCAATTTAAAACTTAACTTTTGTAATTAAATTGTAATTTTAAAATTATTTGTAATTTTAACAAAAAATTATATATTTACTAAGTGATATTTGTATAAATTATATACAAATATCCTTATTTAGATTAAAAACTTTCCCACTCTTCATCATCTATATTTGATTTTACTTCTTTTATTTTTGTTGTTGGTTTTATTTTTGGGCTTATTGCTTCTGATATTTTATTTAAGTTTATTTTACTTGTTGTATTACTTTGAGTTCTTACTCTTGGTGTTCTTTTTATTGGCTCTTTTATTTGAGTTTTTGTTTGAGTTTGTACTTTTATCTCTTTTCTTGTTACAACTTTTGGTTTAATACTATCTTTACCAATAAACTCTTTATCATTTGCATCATTTACAATATCTTGTGCAATACTTTTTGTTTGTTCTGCTATATCTTGAGTAGCACTTGCTACTTGTGCATTTTGTTGAGTTTGTTGATCTAATTGAGTTACAGCATTATTTATTTGTTCTATACCTACTTGTTGTTCTTTACTTGCACTTTCTACATCTCTAATTAAATCTAATGTTTTAGAAATTGATTCATTAAGATGAGTATATCCATCAATCATCTCATCTGCAATATTTTTACCATTATTAGCTTTTTCAGTTGCATTTTCTACAAGTTTTTTAATATCATTTGCTGCATCTGCTGATCTACTTGCTAGGTTTCGCACCTCTTGTGCAACAACAGCAAATCCTTTTCCTGCTTCACCAGCTGTTGCTGCTTCAACTGCTGCATTTAAAGAAAGAATATTAGTTTGGAATGCAATTTGATCAATAACACTTATTGCTTCACTAATAGCTGTTACTTCATTATTTATTTCATCCATAGCAGTTGTTGTTTGATTTGCTAATTCTTGACCTTTATTTACAGATGTTTTTACTTGATTTCCATGAGATGCCATTTCAATAACATTATGAGTATTATTAGAAATATTACCAGTTATCTCTTCAAGTGCTGCTGCTGTTTCTTCTAGTGAAGCAGCTGCTTGATTTGAAGATGAACTTAAAGACTGTACATTTTCAAGTAATATATCTGAACTATTTTGCAATGTTAATCCATTTGATTTATTCTCTACTAACATTTTATTTATAGATTCTCTTAATTTATTTATATCTTTTTCTAATATACCAAATACTCCATCATCAGTTATATTTGGTATATCTAATTTTATTCTATAATCCATATTTGCATATTGTTCAAGAATATTATTAATATCAATAAAATGATCTCTTGTAGCAGTTATCATTTCATTTACATCATTTTTAAATTCTTCTAATGACCTATTTGAAGTAGTAGCTACAATTGTTTCAGTATATAATCCATTTTTAACTTTTTGCATAGTTCTTTTTGCACTATTTATTAACTGCTCATCTTCATCTATACTATGTTTTGTTTTTACAATATTTTGGTTTACAACTTTAGACATAGTTCCAATTTCATCTTCACTACTATCATCTAAATGTTCTATTGATTTTGTCTCTTTATTTAAATATTTGAAAAATGTTAATATTCCATGTTCAAATTGTTTTAAAGGATTTATTATTGTTTTATTTATAATCATATTAGCAATTAACATTGTAATTATAATAAGTAAAATACTTTCAATTATAGATGAGATTATAATTGAATTAATATTTGATGAAGTTTTTTCTTCCATTGCTAATATTTTATCTTCAATATCATCTACATATGCACCAGTTCCAACTATCCAATTCCATCCTTTAAATTCTTTTACATAAGAAAATTTAGATTGAGGTTTATCTTTACCTGGTTTACTCCATGCATATTTTACAAGTCCACCTTTTGGTGATTTTTTACATACTTTTACCATTTCATTAAATAAATAAACTCCATTTGGATCTTTTACATTTGATAAATCTTTTCCATTTAATGAAGGTTTCATAGGATGCATTATCATTTTTGGTTGCATATCATTTATCCAGAAATAACCATTTTTACCATATCTCATATCTTGTATTGCTTGTAATGCTTCTTTTTGTAATTTTGCTGTTACATCATCTACATATGCACCTGTTCCTATTACCCAATTAAATGGTTTAAATAATTTTACAAATGAAACTTTAGCTTGAGGTTTATCATATCCTGGTTTTGGCCATACATATTCAACAAAACCACTTTTATTAGTTTTACATACTTTTGCAAACTCATAAAATATTCTTTTTCCATTTTTATCTTTAAAATTTGATAAATTTTTACCATTTAATCTAGGTTTGATAGGGTGATCTACTATTACAGCTCTTAAATCATTTATCCAGAAATATCCACTTTTACCATATCTTGTAGAATTTACAAGAAATTTAAGTTTTGCTTTTAGTTCACTATCTGGAATTTTGTTTTTGAATTTTGCATATACTTTATTTAGCATAGAAAATAATTGAGAAGTATGATTTTGAAGACTAGCTTGTACTTCTTCTTTTATTTTATCTTTTGAACTTCTTTTATAAAAAGTATCAATTGTGTTTAAAGCTACAGAAACATAATTTTTAAGCTCTTCTTGCTTAATTTGATATGCTTCTTGCTTATATTTTGCTATATTTTCATCAGATACTTTTTTTATTGTTCTGATTGAGTCAATAGATAAGACTGTTGTTACAATTACGATTACACCAAAAATTATTATAAATAATTTTGTTTTGATTGATAAGTTTTTCATTTAGATCCTTTGTAGTCATAAATTGTAACAAAGTGTCTATTAAGTCTTAATTAAATTCTACCACCAGCTGTTGCTCCCCATGTAGTTCGCCATCTAGTTTTTACCATACTTAATCCAATAATTGCAAGTATAACAACTGCTGCAAATATCATAAATCCTGCACTATATCCATCAAATGCACCTTTAGACCAACCTAAAGTTTTAATAAGTGCAGTTCCACCTAAACCACCAGCACAACCAACAAGTCCAGTCATAATACCAATATCTTTACCAAACCTTTGTGGAACTAATTGGAAAACAGCTCCATTTGCCATACCAAGGTTTGCCATAATAAGAAATAACACTAAAATAGCAATATAAAATGGTAACTTAACTGTTGCACTTAAAAGAACTAATGCTGCAACTATTCCATAAAAGAAATATAATGCTTTAACTCCACCTATTTTATCAGCTATATTTCCACCAACTGGTCTTAATATTGCTCCAGCAAATATACATAATGCTCCAAAATAACCAGCTATTACTTTTACATTTGATTCATCTAATACATCAAGTCCAAATGCTGCCATATCTACAGAATAAGTGTTCATTAAATAAACTTTCATATATCCAGCAAATCCAACAAATCCACCAAAACTTACAGCATAAAATAAATTAAACCACCATGTATCTTTATCTTTTAATAATTTAAAGTAATCTTTTACTTTTTTTGGTCTAGCTTTATATACAGACTCTGGTGCATTTTTTGCTAAAAAAGCATAAGCTATAAATACAACAACTGCCATAGCAGCTCCTACACCAAATACACTATACCAACCATAATGTTCTGCTATTTTTGGAGCAAAAATAAAGTCAATTACAACTCCAATATTACCTGCACCTGCAATTCCTAAAACAACACCTTGTAATTTAGGTGGATACCATTGACCAGCTTGTGGTAATGCAACAGCAAAAGCAGCTCCAGCAAATCCAAGTCCAAGTGCAACTATAAGTAGTACTTCATAAGTGATTGTATCACCCATACTATATGCTGTTAATAAAGATGCAATAACTACAGATTGAGATATAAGTGCTGTTGTTTTAGCACCCAATTTATCAACTCCAAATCCAAGCACAATTCTTAATATTGCTCCACTTAAAATTGGTAAAGATACAAGTGTTGCAATTTCACTTGAAGTTAGTATTCTACCATGTAAGGCCAATGCCTCTGCTATTTCTGATGCTAATGGTCCTAACATAGTCCATACCATAAAACTCATATCAAAATATAAAAAAGCCATAAACAACGTTGGTGCGTGTCCTTGTCCTTTTAAATCTTTAAATCCTGCCATAATTTTCCTTTTGTATTAAATATTAATTCGTTAAATAATACTATTAATATTTATTGATAAGCGAATTATAACAAAATATTAAATATTTTATACAGGCAATATGTATATTTTTTATACACATTAGAAATATTATTATTTAAATAATTATACTATAATGTCATTATATAAATAAGAAATAAAAGGTAAATAATGGGTGATAATTCAACTCCTATTGATTCTATATTAAATAAAGAATCTAATGAACAAAATAATACTCCTATTGAGAGTTTTATAAATCATAAAGCCGATACAGGTATGCAATGTGGAAACTACAGTATAGATATTCCAGAACTAAAAGAAGGTGAACAATATAGATTTCACTTTGACTTAACAGCCTGTGTTGGTTGTCATTGTTGTGAAGTTGCATGTAATGAACAAAATGGAAATGATGCCAATGTAAAATGGAGAAGAGTTGGAGAGATGGAAGGTGGAACTTTTCCTGATGTATCACAACTATTTAACTCTATGTCTTGTAATCATTGTATTGATCCTGCATGTTTAAATGGTTGTCCAACTGAGTCTTATATTAAACTTGATAATGGGATAGTATTTCATGATGATGATGAATGTATTGGTTGTCAATACTGTACATGGAACTGTCCTTATGAAGTTCCTGTTATGAATTATGATAGAGGAATAGTTACAAAATGTCATATGTGTGTAGATAAACTTGAAGTTGGTGAAACTCCAGCTTGTGTACAAGCTTGTCCTGCAGGTGCTATTAACATAGAAGTTGTACATAAAGATGAATGGATTAAATATGATATGCAAAAAGAAGGTATAGCCCCTCACTTACCAGATACATCTATAACAAAACCAACAACTAGATATACAGTGCCTGATAATATGGATGAAATAAATTATAAACCAGCAGATGAACACATAACTAAACCAGCACATAGTGAATTACCTTTAGTATTTATGACAGTTCTTACACAAATGAGTGTTGGTGGATTTGTAGCATTATTTTTTGGTGAGTTATTAAATATGTTTGGATTTACTAATCTTGCAAGTGCAAACTATATACTTGCTGCATTTGTAATAATTCCTGCTCTTATAGGTTTACCTCTATCTGCACTTCATCTAGGAAGACCACAAATGGCATATAAAGCTATGAAAAACTGGAAAAACTCTTGGTTGAGTAAAGAAGCATTAGCCTTAGCAATATATGCAGGTTCTACTATAGCTGTAATTACTTGTTATTTCTTTGATATTCAAGCTATTAATACTATGTTAATTTTACTATCACTTACTAGTGGAGTATATGGAATATATGCACAGTCTATGATATATAGAATAAAAGCAAGACCTTCTTGGGATAGAGAATCAACTACAAAAAGATTTTTAGCTAGTGGTTATTTAGGTCTTATATTAGTAGCATTAGTATTATCAATACAAGGTTATGCATCTAGTGCTATGAGTATTGTTAGTTTAGTTTTATTAGGTGCTGCTTATCAAGTCCTTGTAATCTTTGAAGAAAAAGTATTTTATAAATATTTAAAAGAAGATGAGAAAAATTATTACCAACTAAATAAAACAAAAACTTTACTTGAAAATAATTTTAAATCACATCTAAAAATAAGATTTAATACTCTTGTTGGATTTGGTATTGCAGCTCCATTGATGGCAAGTATCTTTTTAGCAAATGGAAATATTAATATAGCAAGTATTATTTTAGCTATCTCGTTAATTGGTTCAACAATTAGTGAATTAATAGGTAGATATTTATTTTTTGTTACAGTTGTACCATTAGGATTAGCTGGAAATTTCTTTGCAGGAAACCAAAGAGGAAGAGATTATAAAGAAGGATCACATTAATGTTTAAAAGTTTATTTAAAAAATTAACAAACAATGATATAAAAGAAGATAAATACTCATATACAAAAGATGCTAAATTTGGAACAATAGCTAAAAATAATGCACCTGATAAATGGGTAAAATCTACTTGTGGATATTGTGGTGTTGGTTGTGGTCTTTATATCGGTGTAAAAGATGGAAAACCAGTAAGAACTAAGGGTGATCCTGATCATTTTGTAAGTAAAGGAACACTTTGTCCAAAAGGATTAAGTGAACATGAAATGGTTACAAGTGATAATAGAATAAGTACACCAATGATTAGAAAGAATGGTACTTTACAAAAAGCATCATGGGATGAAGTATTTACTCATACTAGTGATAAATTTAAAGCTATTCAAGAAAAACATGGAAAAGGTGCAGTAGCTTGTATATCTACAGGACAATTTTTAACTGAAGATTTTTATACTTTAGGTAAATTTATGCAACTAGGACTTGAAAGCTCAAACTATGATGGAAATACAACACTTTGTATGGCAAGTGCTGTTATGGGATATAAACAAACATTTGGAAGTGATGGACCACCTGCAAGTTATGAAGACTTTAGTCATGCAGATGTAATTATGCTAATAGGGGCAAATATTGCAGATAACCACCCTATACTTAAACTTCATATCGCAAAAAATAAAGCTACTACTGGTAAAAAACCATACATAATAGTAGTTGATCCAAGACATAGTAAAACAGCAAATATGGCTGATAAATTTGTACCATTAAATCCAAGAAGTGATTTAGCACTTATGAATGGACTATGTTATATTATCCTTGAACAAGGGTGGGAAGATAAAAAGTTTATAGATGAAAGAACAAGTGGATATAAAGAATTTAGAAAAAATATTATGAAAAACTATCCACCTCAAGAAGTAGCTATTATTACAGGTCTTGAAGTAAAAGAGTTGTATGAATTAGCAAAAATATATGCTAGTTCTAGTGCAGTACTTAGTGCATGGACTATGGGAGTAAATCAAAGTAGTATAGGAACAGATACAGTAAGTGCAATATGTAATTTAGCACTTATTACTGGGAACCTTGGAAGAAAAGGAGCAAGTCCTTTTAGTATTACAGGTCAATGTAATGCGATGGGTACTAGAGAGTTTGGATTTACATCTTCTATTCCTGGATATAGAAACTTTGCAAATATTCAAGATAGAATTGATTTTGCAAATATAGTAAATGTTCCTGTTGATCTTGTACCTAAAAAAAGAGGTTACTCTTATCCTCAAATAATAGATGCAATACTAAATGATGAAATAAAAGCACTTTGGATAACAGCAACTAATCCACTAGTATCTTTTCCAGATCAAAATAAACTAAAAAAAGCATTTGATAAGCTTGAACTTCTTGTAGTACAAGATGCCTTTATGAGTGAAACTGCCCAAGTAGCAGATGTAATATTTTCTGCTGCTACATGGAGTGAAAAAGAAGGAACTTACACAAATAGTGAAAGAAGATGTAACTATGCAAAAAAAGCTGTTGAGCCTTTAGGTGATACAAAAAGTGATGCAAATATTGTAATAGAATTTTCTAAATATTTTCCTGGTAAATATGAACTTCTTTTTGAGCATTTTAAAACTAGTGAAGATATATTTAATGAAATCAAAGCTGTAAGTGCTGGTCAATTATGTGATTATAGTGGTATGAGTTATAAACTTATTGAAAAATTAGGTGGTATTCAATGGCCATGTAATGAAAAATATCCAGAAGGTAAAAAAAGACTTTATACAAAAGGTATGCAATGTAAAACCAATGATGGTAAAGCAAAACTTTTACCAGTTGACTGGCAACCACTTAGTGAATCTTGTAATAAAGATTTTCCACTAAATCTAAACACTGGTCGTACTGTTGAACAATGGCATACAAGAACAAAAACTAAATCAATAGCAATCTTAAATGATTTAGCTCCTGAAGCATGGGTAGAAATAAATCCAAAAGATGCTGCTGAACTACAAGTAAAAAGTGGAGATAGAATAAAAATAGGAAATAAAAGAGGTTCAGTTGAAGAACTTATAGTTAAAATAACTGAAGTAGTACGACCTGGAGATATTTTTGTACCATTTCACTATAGTGAACAACTAATCAATAATCTTACAATTCCTGATTTTGATCCAAAATCATTTGAACCAAATTTCAAACAATGTGCTGTAAATATATATAGTGATAAATGTCCAGAGGGTATTAAGTTTAAAGAAGAACAAGTAGCTGGTCAAATTGAATTACAAACTACTAAAATATATGAAGAAGTAAAAATAAAAACTACTCAAACTACACAAGCAAAAATATAAAATAGAATTTAAAATTCTATTTTATAGATAAAGCTTTGCAATTTTTTTGATTTTTATCAAAGCATATTTTTGTATGTTGATTTGGCCAAGGTGCATCTGTAGCAAAAAGATATAAATAATATTTTTCTTTTTTATATTTTAATACTATTTTTTCATAAAATGATGAACTTGAAAAAGTATCTGGTGCTAATCTTGAATAAATAGTAACATTATCATCTAATTTATTTTTACTAATTAAATAAATAGTTCCATAAATTCCAAGCATTTTAAATTGATTATCTTTTGTTGTTATATACTTACTATTCGTAGAGAATTTTTTAGCATAATTCAAATTGATATTTTTTAAAATCTGTTTTGCTCTAGCATTTGATGGTTTTAATTTATATGCTTTTACAAAATATTCTAGTGAAGAATCTCTACAATCAATTTTATTTTTATTTAGACAAATTAATCCAATATTATACAATGATGAAGCTTCTTGATTAATAGTTGTTTTTTTATTGCTTAAACATTCATATGCTAGTTTTTTTGCTTTTTGTAAATTACCAATTTTATAATAAACTACAGATAAATCACTTATTGCTTGTGTATAATTTTGATCATATTTTAAACATTGTTCATAAAAATATGCTGACTTATAGTATTGTTTATTTTTAAAATATTCTAAAGCTTTATTATAATTTTGTTTTGCTCTTTTTTTATACTCTTTTTTTGAAATTGGTTTTAATAATATTTTTAATTTTTCAATATCATTTTTAGTTAAATTTTTATTTTCTTTTGAATATATATTTATATAATCTAATGCACTCTTATTATTTGAATCTTTTAGATTTTTATCTGCTCCATTTTGAAGTAATAATTTTACTAATTTAAAGTCTGCATATCTAACTGCATAATGTAATGCAGTTACTTTATGAGTTGTTATACTATTTTCACAAGAATCTTCCAAATGAAATGTAGCTTTATTTATATTAATATTATTAGCTAATAATAATTTTGCACTATCATATAAATTGTATTGAACTGTGTACATTAAGGCTGTTTTACCAAAACTATTTGTATCATTTATATTTGCACCTTTATTAATTAAATATTGTAATAATTTAGTAGAATATATACTATAAAATATCATAGGTTCAGTATCTTCATTTTCGTAAGATAGTTCTTTTGGATTTTGCCATTTACCTACAAGTAATGGTGCAATATCTCTTATAGGTTTATTTTGTAATAAATATTTTCTTAATTTATCATATGGTCTTGAATCTGTTGAGTATCTATTTACATTAAAATGTGATGATAAAATATCATTAAATGAATAAAGTGCATATTCTTTTGCAGTTTTTATATCAGTATTATATTCTTTTATATAGTATTCTTCCAAATCTTTTAATGCCCCATCTTTTGAAGCTTCATATTGTTTAAAAACTTGATAATTATATATACTTCTATAAGCCCATATTTTTATTAATACTTTAATATTATCTATCTTTTTAAATCTATCAGGAAAAAGAGTTTTTTTCCAAGGTTTGTATATAATTTTTTCTAAAGTTTTTGGTATTCTTTCTTCAAGTATATATGCAACTGGATTTATAGGTGGACAATATACATAATACCCTGTCATTTTATCTAGTGAATTTGTAAATATTGAAAAGTTTTTTTTATTAATAGGTGAATTATTATTAATTTTTATTGTTGATAATAATAGGATTGGTATTATTAAAAATAAAAATATTTTAAATAATTTTTTATTATCCATAAGTTAGCCTTATAAGTTTTTTAAAACTATATAAAAAATTACATAAAAAAAAAGAATTTTATTTTATTTCTACTCTATTTCTACCTTTTTTCTTTGCCTTATATAAAAGCTTATCTGCCATATGATAGATTAATTCCATCTCTTCTTCAATACTATTGCAATGATTATTTTTTACTTTTAAAACACCAAATGATGCTGTAATAACTTTTGGGTTATTTAACTTATGCTCAATTTGTAATTTTTCAATATTTTTTCTAGCTTTTTCTACAAGTTTTAAAGTATGAGTTTCATCTTTTAAACTAAACAATATTCCAAATTCTTCTCCACCTAATCTAAATACCATATCATGAGATCTTCTAAATGTTTTTAATAATGATTTTGAAACTTTTTGTAATACTTTATCACCTTTTTGATGCCCATATGTATCATTATACTTTTTGAAGAAATCAACATCCATCATTACAAATACTAGCTTTTCACTTGTTCTTCTTGAATGATTTATTTCTCTTTTTAACATCTCATTAAAATGTCTTCTATTATATAATGTTGTTAGTGCATCTGTTATTGATATCTCTTCTATATATTTTTTATCTGTGATATCTTCTCTTAAAGATTGGTAACCAATAATTTTATTATTATAATCTTTTATAGGAGAAACATAACTATGTACCCAATAAAAGCCACCATCTTTTTTCTTATTTTTTACATCTCCTTCCCATTTTTTACCTTCTTGAATAGTTTTCCACATATTTTTAAATACTTTATTTTTCATATCTTTATGTCTTAAAATATTATGATTATTACCTATTAATTCTTCTTTTTTATATCCACTTATATTACAAAAAGCTTGACTTGCATAAGTTATCACACCATTTAAGTCAGTTTGTGAAATAATAACATGCTCATCTGTAATATTTATTAATCTTTCTTGTTCTTCACTTTTGATTTTTTCTTCTGTAATATCTTGAATAAATCCATATAATCTTTTATTGTTAGTTGCATTATTAATATCACAATATATAGAATAATGTTTTATTTTATTATCACTTTTATGTCTAAATGTAGTTGTAAATTTTTTATCAAAATTTAGTGCATCTTCAAATAATTTCATTATTTTTTCATGATCATTTTCAATAACTATACTTTTTATTATCTCTAAATCATATATTTTATTGGTATCAATATCTAATATTTTTATAAGTTCAGCAGAAAAAGTAAAAATATTTTCATCTTTTTTATATTCCCAAACACCTAAGTTTATCTGTTTTTGACACTGTTCTAATAAAAATATTTTATCTTCTATTGCACTCATAATTCCTACCAATGTTAT
>Ga0256843_1002564_pt1 | contig 13171 bp, 12 predicted proteins | sample AlvinellametaG_FD_191572 | JGI IMG/M metagenome (GOLD analysis project Ga0256843, IMG submission 191572) | Pompeii worm associated microbial communities from hydrothermal vent at the East Pacific Rise, Pacific Ocean - Alvinella | ecosystem: Host-associated > Annelida > Integument > Unclassified ... | reverse complement strand
TTTGTCCTGATGTATAGATAAAATTACCAACTTTGATAGCTTGAGAATATGGTCCTATAGCTGCAGGAGCATTATTAGTATGAACTTTTTCCATAATAATCCTTTTTTTATGAAATTATATCAAGTTTTAATAGAGAGTATATTTCCCAAGAAGGGAAAAAGAATTAGCAAGAGTATTGAGTTACGAATTCGTAAGGATGAGGTCTTCCTTCTACAGGAATAATTTCAGTTTCATATTTGTAATCAATATAAGTTTTGATGAAATCATCACTCATTACAGCTTTTAAGAAACTATTTGGATCATCAAGTTCTTTTTCTACTGAATAGATAGCTTCTCTTAGAGTAGCTGGAAGAGTTCTAATTCCTCTTTCTTTGATTTCATCTAAAGTTAATTCAAATAAATCTTCATTTAATGGTTCTTTTGCTGCTTCATAAACTTCAAGATTATTTTTGATTCCATCAAGTCCAGCAAGTAACATTACTGAGAATGCTAAATATGGATTAGCAGTTGAATCTGGGAATCTAAATTCAGTTCTTACAGCTTTTTCTCCAGCACCAAATGGAATTCTACAACAAGCACTTCTATTTTTAGCAGAGTATGCTAAGATATTTGGAGCTTCAAATCCTGGTTGTAATCTTTTATAAGAGTTCATTGAAGCGTTTGTAAATGCTGCAACAGTATCAGCATGAGCAAATACACCAGCGATATATTTTTTAGCGATATCACTTAATCCTGCGTAACCATTTGCATCATAGAAAGTGTTTTTTCCATCTTTCCAGATTGATTGATGAACATGCATTCCGTTTCCATTATCACCATAAAGAGGTTTTGGCATAAATGTAGCAGTTTTACCATTTAGGTGAGCTACCATTTTAATTACATATTTTAATTTTTGAACATTATCAGCAGCTTCTACTAAAGTTCCAAATTTAACTCCAATTTCACCTTGCCCTTGAGCAACTTCATGGTGAACTACGAAAGTTTCAAGACCAACTTCTTTTAGAGCTTGAACCATTTCAGCTCTTAAATCAACCATACTATCTACTGGAGCTACTGGGAAGTATCCACCTTTTGTTCCAGGTCTATGTCCTGTATTTAGTTCATCACCAAAATCAGCGTTTCTATTCCATTCACCTTCAGCTGTTTCTACTTCATAAGCTTGAGAGTTGATAGCATCTGTAATTCTTACATTTTCAAATACGAAAAATTCATTTTCTGGTCCAAAGTATGCAACATCACCAATTCCTTGTTCTGCAAGGTATTTAAGTGTTTTTTTAGCGATACTTCTTGGACATTTATGGTAAGGATTATAGTTTGTATCTAATACATCACAAAATACTACCATAGTTGGATCTGCTGTAAAAGGATCTTCAAAGTGAGTTCCAATTTCTAAATCTGGCATTAAAATCATATCTGATTCGTTGATTGGTTGCCATGCTGGAATACTACTTCCATCAAATGGTAATCCATTTTTAAATGTGTCTTCATCTACTGCATCGATGTCATAAGTTACATGATGCCAAGTCCCTTTGATATCTGTAAATCTAAAATCGATAAATGCGATTTCATCTTCTTTACATTTGTTTAAGAATTCTGCTGGTGTCATTCTTATCTCCTTTTTTAAATTTTGCTTTAATTATAGTATTATTTTAAAAAAATGTTATATAAAATTTGTATAAAATTTACACAAAAGGTTAAAAATGAGATTTATTGAAACAATTTTGATTACAGATAAGATAGAAAATCTACTTTATCATAATATTAGAATGAATACTACAAGAGCTATATTTTTTTCTAAAGAACCAATTGATTTAGAAAATTTTATAGAAATTAGACCAAATAAAAGATGTAGAGTTTTATATAGTGAAGATATTTTAAAAGTTGAGTATTTTGAATTAGTAAAGAGAGAATTTAAAAAATTTAAAATAGTCCATAGCGATATTGAATATAATTTTAAGTATGAGGATAGAAAAAAATTAAACAGTTTAAAACCACAAAATGTAGATGAAGTGATAATTATTAAAAATGGATTAGTTACAGATACAACTATTTCAAACCTTGCTTTTTTTGATGGGAAAGAATGGTATACTCCCAAAAAGCCTCTTTTAGAAGGAACTAAAAGAATGGAGTTATTAGAAAAAGGTTTTCTAAAAGAGAAAGATATCAAAGTAGATGATATTACTAAATACCCTAAAATAGCTATGATGAATGCTATTTTGGGATTTTATGAAATTGAAAATTTAGAGATTTTGTAAATATTCTAAAATGATACAATTTTTGTTATTTTTAGTGCATTCCTCTTTGCACTTTTTCTCATTTGTGCTATTAAAACAATTTTCTATACAATCTTGACAATCATGCACAAAAATATTTACTAAATCTTCATATGTAATAAGTACTATATTAAATAAACACTCAGCATTTTTGGCTGTAAATTTTTGAGCTGCATTGTAATATTCAGAATCTATCCCAAAAATTTCTATTATAAATTCTAAAAATTGATTTTTATTAAATTTAGTTTTTAATAATATATTTGATTTTCCATCAAGTGAAAGTTTATGTAAAATATCATTATTTAACATATAAAAAAGTGTTTTTTTAATTATCTCTACTTCTTCAAATTCCTTTGTTAAGTCTATTTTATAATAAATTAAATTTATATCACTTTGAGGAACATCTATTGTATTTCCTAAATATAGGGATAATAGTTTTTGAGATAAAGTGTCATTTAATTTATTTAATAAAGATAATTTTAAATCAGTTGGTAGTGTTGGATCATCTTCTATAATTTTTTTTGTTGATATATATTTTTCTATGATAGTTGTTTTCATGATAATTGCCTTTTGAGATATTATTTGATATATTGTATCAAAAAAGAACTTAAAAATGGGAAAAATTTTATTTTTAATATTAGGAGTATTGATGTTAGAGAGTTATAGTAATTTTTTAATTAATGAAGATTCACCATATTTACAGCAACATGCACATAATCCTGTAAAGTGGTATCCTTTTTCTAAAGAAGCTTTTGATAAAGCAAAAAAGGAAAATAAACTGATATTTTTATCTATAGGGTATTCTACTTGTCATTGGTGTCATGTAATGGAAGAGGAGTCTTTTGAGGATAATGAAGTAGCTGATATTTTAAATAAATATTATATTTCTATTAAAGTGGATAGAGAAGAGATGCCAGATATAGATAGATATTTTCAAGATATATATTATATTATGAATAATAGAGCAGGTGGTTGGCCTTTGACAATTATTATGACACCAGATGCAAAACCTTTTTTTAGTGCAACATATATACCTAAAAATGATAAATATGGTCATAAAGGATTAGTAAGCTTATTAGAGTATTTTGTAGATTTACAAAATAATGATTATCAAAAAATTCAAGAAGTTAGTGAAGAGATAGATAGTTATATGAAACAAAATCAAAAAGTGAAATATAAAGCGAAACTTGATTTAACATTAGCAGATAGATTAGTTGAGAGTGTTAAAAAAAATTATGATTTTGAGTATGGAGGAGTTGGTAGTGCACCTAAGTTTCCACATGCTTCTTTGATTATTGCTTTATTAGATATTTATAAAATAACAAAAAATGAAGAAGCTTTAAACTTAGCAACTGATATGTTAGATAAAATGTTAAAAGGGGGAATTTATGATCAAATAGAAGGGGGGTTTTTTAGATATTCAGTAGATGAAAAATGGATGATACCCCATTTTGAAAAGATGTTATATACAAATGCTGAACTATTAGAAGCTTATCTAAAAGCGTATGAGATTACAAAAAATCCAGTTTATAAAAAAATTGCTGATGAACTTGTGCAGTTTGTAAATAAAAGATTTAAAAAAAATAATTTATATTTTAGTGCAAGTGATGCTGATAGTATTATAAATGGCAAAAAAGAAGAGGGGGCTTATTTTGTATATAGTTATGATGAGATAAAAGGGATAGATAAAGAGGTGTTAGATTATTATGGGGTTAGTGTTTATGGTAATTTTGAAGGGAAAAATCATTTATATATAGCTAAAGATGAAACTCCTAAAAATCTAAACGAAGCAAAAGAAGAGTTTCTTAAAATTAGACAAACAAAGCAGTATCCTTTTGTAGATTATAAGATTTTAACATCTTGGAATAGTTTATATATAGCAGCTTTATTTGATTATGATATAAAAGAAGCTTTAATTTCTTTAGATACTTTATTAGAAACACTTTATAAAAATGGTAAGCTTTATCATCAAATAGTAATAGGAAAAAGTTTAAAAATAGAAGCAAATTTTGAAGACTATTCGTTTTTAATTGCTACTTTAATTAAAGCTTATGAAAAGACATTTAATGAAAAATATTTAATATTAGCTAAAAAACTCATAGATGAATCTATTTCAAAGTTTTATCATAAAGAGTGGTTTTATAGTATTAAACCATTTAAAGTTAAAGCAAAAATAGAAGGTAATGCATATGTTAGTAGTTTATCTGTAATGGCAGAAAATTTATTAAAACTTGCAATATTAACAGAGAATTTAGATTATCAAAAATTAGCTTCTGATATTATTGAGAATAATTCTTATATGATTTTTAAATATCCAAATGTTTTTGATAAAGGGGTAATAGTATCATTAGCACTTAAAAAAGGGTATATAGTTATTAAATCAAAAGATAAATTTATAGTAGATTATCCTTTTGTTGAATTTAAAAAAACAGATGATGATAAAGTTTATGCTTGTAGAATAGATAATTGTTTTGCTATAGGTTCTAAAGATGAGGTAATTAAAAAGATAAAAGAGAATTAATCTCTTTTACAATTTAATTCCATTTCTTTAATTTTCTCTAATCTTTCTAAAAGATGATCTAATTTAGCCATAGTTTCTTCATATTTTTTTTGAACTTCAGCTTTTTCTTGTTTAATTTTTTCTATTTGTTTATCTATCTCTTCTATAGGAATAGCACAATTTTTTGCTAATTCTTCCTCTTTTTGTAAAATCCATTCAGATAGTTTTTCTAATAATGACATAATGTCTCCTTTTTTATTTAATTATACACTATTTTACAATAAAAGTAAATAGATAGACTAAAAAATATTTAGTCTTTATGACTAAATAGTGAATATCTATCAAAATAATAAAAAAATTACTTTTATTTATCTATTTTATTATTGTATAATAACCCAAAAAAAGGATAAAAATGAATTGGGATTTAAATGCTTTATTTAGATCAATAGAAGAGGTTGATATATTATTAAATGAAGCGAAAAATGAAGCGGAGTGGTTTAATAAACAATATAAAAATAAATTAGAAAATTTAAATGTATATCAATTTTTAGAAGCATTAAATAGTTATATAGAGATTAGTGAAAAAGTATCAAGAGCTATGACTTATATATATTTACAATTTGCTACAGATACTACAAAAGGTAATCTACTTAGTAAATATGAAACTATAGCTACAGAAATAGAGGAAAAATTACTATTTTTTGAGATTGAATTTACTAAGTTGTCTCCAGCAAAACAGTTACAATTTATTGAACATGCTGGTATAAATAGATTATATCTTGAAACTCTTAAAAAAGAAGCAAATCATAGACTTAGTGAAAATGAAGAAAAAATTTTAATGAAAAAAGATTTAACAAGTAGCAGTGCTTTTAGTAGACTTTTTGATGAAACTATTTCACAAACTAAATTTTATTGGGATGGAAAATTTGTAAGTGAAGAAGAGATATTATCTAAATTACATTCATCAGATAGAGAGATTAGAAAAAGGGGAGCCGTTGCTTTAACAAATGGATTAAAAGATAAACAAAATCTTTTTAGTTTTATTTATAATCAAATCAAAAAAGATTGGAAAATAGAGTGTGAACTTAGAAATTATCCTACTCCAGAAGCCCCAAGACATATTAGTAACAAAGCAAGCCAAAAAAGTGTAGATGCTTTAATCAACACAACAAATGAAAATACTGATATTGTAGAAGAATATTATAATATTAAAAAAGAGCTTTTAGGGTATGATAAATTATATGATTATGATAGATATGCACCACTAAAAACTATAGATAAAGAGATCCCTTTTGAAGAAGCAAAAGAGATGGTTTTAAGTTGTTTTAAAAATTTTAGTAATACTTTTTATGAAATAGCTCTAAAAGCATTTGATGAAAAATGGATAGATGTATATCCTAAAGAGGGTAAAAGAGGGGGAGCTTTTTCACATGGTGCTACACCAAAAGCTCATCCATATGTATTATTAAACTATACAAATCAAATAAGAGATGTTTTTACATTAGCTCATGAACTTGGACATGCAATCCATCAATATTTAGCAAGAGATGTAGGATATTTAAATCAACACACACCTTTAACTACAGCTGAAACTGCATCTATTTTTGCTGAAATGCTTTTATTTGAAGATATGAAAAAAAGATTAAATAAAGAGGAGTTAATCTCTTTATATGCAAATAAATTAGAAGATATATTTGCTACTTTATTTAGACAAGTTGTATTTACAAACTTTGAAAGAAGGGTTCATAATAAAGATGAATTAAGTAATGAAGAATTTAATACAATTTGGCAAGAAGAAAATCAAAAAATGTTTGGAAATAGTGTAATTCTTACAAATAATTATAAAATTTGGTGGAGTTATATTCCCCATTTTATCCATTCTCCTTTTTATTGTTACTCTTATGCTTATGCACAACTTTTAGTAATATCTCTTTATAATCTATATAAAAATGGTTATGAAAACTTTGAAGAGAAATATATTGAGTTTTTAAGAAGTGGAGGAAGTGTTGAGCCTAAAATTCAAATTCAAAAATTTGGAAAAAATATAGATAGTGAAGAGTTTTGGCAAGAAGGTATAAATACAATTAGAGAGATGTTAAATGAATTTAAAGGGTTACTATGAAAATTTTATATGATGAAAAATATCAAGAATTATTAGTCCAACAAGCAAAAGCACAAATTTTATATTTTCTAAAAAATTCAATAGAATTTTCTATTGTAGTTAATATGGATAGTGGGATTACTTTTCAGCCTGCTTTACCTGAAGAGATTACAAGTGGATTTAGGGAATTTACACTATTTACTTTAGCTGGATACACTTTTCAAAGTGCTTTTGTTAAAGATAATGTATTAGTGTTTGAAGCTGGTTTTGGTAAAGATAATATTGGGACTTTTGTGCATGTAGATATAGATAGAATTTTGCAATTAGTGATTGGAGAAACTCCAGTTTTTATAAATGTAACAGCATCGGTTGCTAAAATAGAAAAAAAAGATAGTTTTGAAATTTTTGCAAGTAAAAATAAAAATAAGAAGTTTTTTAAAAAAGGGTAAAACCCTTTTTTAGTTTAAAGCTTCTACAGCTTCAAGAAGTTTAATACCAGATTCGTTTACACTATTTCTACCTAAGTATCTTGCTTCTCTTGCTGCAATATAAGCTTTATTGAATTTTTCAGGTGTTAACCCACTTCTTTTTTGAGCTTCTTTAATATTTTTTGGTTGAATTCTAATTTTTTTCTCTTTTACGTACATACTTCCAACTTCAGCAATAGCTTTTACTACTCTATAAAGTGTTGGATTTACAGGTTCTCCAAATCCACTTGGAACTCCACTTAATGCTTCATCCATAAGTTCACCAAATTTAGTTTCAACAATATGTCCATCAGCTAAATGTTCAATAAATCCTTTAGCTTCAAGTTTATCTACAGCTTCCATAATATGGATTTTTTCATCTTCATCTTTACCAGCTAAAAGTTCTTCACAACTCATTCCACAGCTTGGAATAGATTTGAAAATTTCAGCTTCATATTTTGAAATAAATGGTAATTTTGGCTCTTCAGCTAAAGCTTCATATAATAATCCAGATTTAGAAGCTTCATAAGTTCCTAAAATTCTTTCTTTTCTTGCTTCTTCTACCCATTTTCTATTTGGTGAAGAGAAAATTTTGTTTGATAATGCTAATGTTTTAACACTCCAAGAGTGGATACTTCTTTCATCAGCTTGATCTTCGATAACTTTTTTACCATTTTCTGTTACAAAATAAACAGCTTTACCTTTTTCATCAATCCCTTCAGTAATTAAACCAAATGCTTCTAAGCTATATAGATAATCTCTTAAATTGAAGTTATTGTCAAACCATTTAATATTATCTTTTAATTCTTGAAGTTCTTTTACAATTTTTGCTTTTACTTTAGGTAATTCATTTAATCTTTTTCCATATTTTTCAAGAATTTTTTTGAATTCTTTTACTTTTCTATCTACTAATTCAGCTTTAATCTCCTCAAATGTTGGAGTTTCTTCTGGATTTTGAGTAGTTTTTTCATCCCAAATTTTTTGGATTGTTTTTAGAGTTTGAACTTCTTCTTTTTCGATAGCAAAAGTTTTGATTTCTCTTTCTGTATTATCATGCATAATTCTATATACTTCAAGAGCTTTTTGACCTGCTTGTGATAATGTATCTACATCAAGAATATATCCAAGTTCTTCTAATTGGATTAAACTATCAAGTTCAACTTCTTCACCGTCAGCTACTTTTGCAATATCTTCTAAGATAGATATATCTAAAACACTTCCTTCATCTACGAATCCACCATAATTTAGAGTTTCTTTTACAGCTTGCCCAAGTCCTGTAAATGTAAAATATTCACCTACTGGGATAGAATAAGTGATAATTCTCATTGCTTCTAAAAGGTCTTTTTTGTTACCTTCTACTGGTAAATAATGAGATTCTGTTGGTCCAACAGGTGATTTTCTGATATATTTAGCCATTTCAGCATCAATTACTAATTCAGGGATAATATTTGAATATACTTCAAATACTTTTTTTGCTGCATCTGTGATTTTATTATTTTTAGCAAATCCTCTTTCTTCTAATACATCATTAGTAATTGAAGTCGTTTTGTCTTTATTCTTAATAGCCATTTCAATCATAGCTATAATTTCACTACTAATAAATTTATAGTTTTCTTTTTTTTCATCTAAATTTACATTAGAATCTTTTAAGATTTTTGCAATTTCTTCTCCAGCATATGTTAATTCTACTTCTGCTGGGATTGGAAATCTTACTAATCCTGCTAAATTTAACTCTTCAATAGCTTCATTATTTAAGTTAGCTACAACTAATTTTTTTTCTTCTAATAGTTTTAGAAGTAATTTTCCTGCTTCTGTTTTTACAACCATTTTTATTCTCCTTATATTAAGTTAATGAAATTATAACAACTAAATAAACATTAGTCAAGTAGACTAAATAAAAATAATGAAAAATATATAATTAAAATTGATATTAAATATAAATATAGTGCTAAAATATGGGATTGTTATTAAATTAAAAAAAAATAGATTTTTTTGAAAAGATTTATAAAACTATGTGTAGAATATAAAAATATAGATATTATTCAAATTCTATAACAGCTCCAACTCCACCATTATAGAAATTTTCTTGATATTTTATTTTGAACATACCAATTGCCATATCACCAGTACAATGTGTAGCTGTAATATATTTTGTTTGAACATTTTTAATTGTTTTTTGGATATCTTTTGGAGCAGTATGCATTAGATGTAGGCCACCTATTACATATTTTATTGGTAGTTTTAGATATTCATGTGTTAATTTTTCTATTTTTTCTATACCAGGGTGTCCACAACCAATAATAAGATATAATTCATCTTTATATTTTAAAACTAAAGATTGTTCAATATTATCTATTACACCTGTTGAATAAAGATGAGAAGCTAATTTTGTAAATTTATTATCTATTACAATAACTTTTTTTACAAGTTTTTTTAGATCATCTATTAGGTGTGTAGATAGAGTGTTTGGGACAATTATGATAATATCAGGATTTTCTTCGATAATAGTATCAATTCCTCCTATATGGTCCCAATGGGAATGAGATATAAATAAGATATCTATATCTTTAAAAGATATCCCCATTTTTTGAGCATTTTTTAATAAAACTCTTCCATTACTTCCTGTATCAAATAGAATTTTTTGATTATTTACTTCTATTAGACAACTAAAGCCCCACAATACTTCTAATCCAGATTCATGTATATCGTTATCAAAAAGTATTGTGAATTTTATCATTTTATAGCCCTGCCTTTTTTAGAGATTCACTTTGGTAGTGTGCAATGAGTGGATCAATTATTTCATCAAATAATCCTTCTGCCATTATTATATCTAATCTATATAGTGTAAGTCCAATTCTGTGATCAGTTATTCTATTTTGAGGATAGTTATATGTTCTAATTCTTTCACTTCTATCCCCACTACCAACTTGTGTTTTTCTTGCTTCACCAATTTCAGCAAGTCTTTTTGATTCATAGTGTTCATATACTCTTGCTTTTAATATTTGTAAAGCTTTATCTTTATTTCTTTGTTGACTTCTTTCATCTTGCATAGAAACTACGATACCAGTAGGTATATGAGTCATTCTAACAGCAGATTCAGTTTTATTTACATGTTGACCACCAGCACCACCAGCTCTCATAACATCTATTTTGATTTCACTTGCTGGAATATCTATTTCAGTATCAGCAACTTCTGGCATGATTGCTACTGTTACAGCAGATGTATGAACTCTTCCTTGTGATTCTGTAGTAGGGATTCTTTGAACTCTATGAGTTCCACCCTCATATTTTAGTTTTGAATATACACTTTCCCCTTTTACAAGTAGAATAATCTCTTTATAACCACCTACATCACTTTGGCTTGCACTAATAAGTTCAGTTTTCCACCCTTTTTTATCAGCATATCTTACATAAGCTTTAAAAAGGTCTCCTACAAATAAACTTGCTTCATCACCACCAGTTCCAGCTCTAATTTCAAGATATATATTTTTATCGTCATTTGGATCTTTTGGTAATAATAAAAGTTTAATCTCTTCTTCAAGTGCAGGGATTTTAGGTTCAAGTTCTTTTAGTTCCTCTTTTGCTAATTCACCAAGGTCTGGATCACTTAGAAGTTCTTTGTTTTCTTCTATAGAATTTATAGTTTGTATATATTCATTTGCTTTATCTACGATTTTTTGAAGGTCAGATTGTTCTTTTGATAAAGAAGTTAGTTTTTTGATGTCTTGGGTTATTTTTTCATCTGAGAGTAGTTTTGATATTTCATTATACCTATCTAAAAATGGTTGTAATTTATCCTTTAGCATAATCTGCCTTTTTGTTGTATTGTGTAAGTGTGTATTGAAGAAAAAAAGAAAAGAATTAAGCTGATTTTTGAGCTAATTCTTTAACTAATTTGTTTAATCTGCTAACTTTTCTTGCAGCTGTATTTTTCTTTAAAATACCTTTACTTACATAAGAGTGTAATTTTTTATTTGCTACTTTGAAAGCTTCTTGAGCTTTTGCTAAATCACCTGCTTCTACTGCTTCTCTAACTGCTTTTGTAATGTTTTTAATTCTTGTTCTATAGAATCTGTTTCTTTCTGTTCTTTTGATAGTTTGTTTGATTCTTTTTTTAGCTGATTTATGATTAGCCATTATCCGTTTCCTTTTGGTTTTTTAGTTTTTTACCCGAAATTATACACAAATTTTGTTAAAATTACAACGTCTTAGTATAATTTTGTAATTTTTTAGTTTTATAATCTTTATATAATTATGAAAAAGTTAAATAAATAATAAAAAAGGATTTGTAGATATGAAACTATTTGGAACAGATGGAGTAAGAGGAAAAGCGGGAGAGGTTTTAACACCATTTTTAGCTATGAAACTTGCAATGGCAATGGGGACTTATTTTAGAAAACATTCAAAAACAAATAAAATTTTAGTAGGAAAAGATACAAGAAAAAGTGGATATATGATAGAAAATTCTATTGTAGCTGGACTTACTGCAGTAGGATATAATGTAATTCAGATTGGACCAATGCCTACACCAGCAATCGCTTTTTTAACAGAAGATATGAGATGTGATGCTGGTATTATGATTAGTGCAAGTCATAATCCATATTATGATAATGGAATTAAACTTTTTGATAGTTTTGGAAATAAACTTGATGTAGAAGTTGAAAAAGCTATAGAAGATATCTATTTTAATGAAGATTTTGAATTAAAAGTTGAAAAAGAGATAGGAAAATCAAAAAGAATAGATGATGTAATAGGAAGATATATAGTTCATATTAAAGATTCATTACCAAAAGATAAAAATTTAAGTTCTTTAAGAGTTGTATTAGATACAGCAAATGGTGCAGCATATAAAGTAGCTCAAACTGTATTTGAAGAACTTGGAGCTGATGTAATTACTCTACATAATAATCCAAATGGATATAATATAAATGAAAATTGTGGAGCTATGCATCCACAAGATCTTGCAAATAAAGTGAGAGAATATAGAGCTGATATAGGGTTTGCATTTGATGGAGATGCAGATAGATTAGTTGTAGTAGATGAAAAAGGGGAAATTGTAGATGGAGATAAACTAATCGGTGCATTAGCATATTATCTGCATAAACATAATAAATTAAAAAATAATGGTGTAGCAGTTACAATTATGAGTAATTCAGCATTAGAAGATTTTTTAAAAAAATATGGAATAAAATTATACCGCTCAAAAGTTGGTGATAAATATGTTTTAGAGGTGATGAAAGAAAAGGGGCTTAATTTTGGAGGAGAACAATCAGGACATATAATTTTTAGTGATTTTGCTAAAACAGGTGATGGTGTAGTATCTGCTCTTCAAGCTGTAGCATATTTACTTGAAAGTAATAAAAAAGCGAGTGAAGCTTTTGATTTATTTGAATTATATCCACAAGTCCAAACTAATATAGATGTGGAGAGAAAAATTCCTTTTGATGAAATTAAAGGAGCTAAAGAAATTTTAGATAAAGTAAAAAGTGAAGGGTATAATCATATTGTTAGATATTCTGGAACTGAAAATAAACTAAGACTTCTTATAGAAGGAGCTGATAAAGAAAAAGCTAAGAAATTATTAGATGAATTAGTAAGCTTTTTTAAGGCAAAATTATCGTGAAATGGCAGTTTAAATTTTTATTTGGATTAGTTATTGTTTTTGTAATAGACCAATTTATAAAATCTATTTTTTTAGATGGATTTAGATGGGATGGGGAGTGGCTTAGCCTTATTTTAGTTTATAATAAGGGAGTAGCTTTTAGTATGTTTTCGTTTTTAGATCAATATCTAAAATATTTACAAATTATTTTGTTATTAGTAGTTTTT
>Ga0256843_1002563_pt1 | contig 13172 bp, 11 predicted proteins | sample AlvinellametaG_FD_191572 | JGI IMG/M metagenome (GOLD analysis project Ga0256843, IMG submission 191572) | Pompeii worm associated microbial communities from hydrothermal vent at the East Pacific Rise, Pacific Ocean - Alvinella | ecosystem: Host-associated > Annelida > Integument > Unclassified ... | reverse complement strand
TTTAAGGAAACTTCTTCTTTTCATTTTTGCTCCTTTTTTAAATTTACCCCACAAAATGTTATTTTGCGGGGGCCCTGTGATGCCCCAAAAAGTTTAAAACTTTCCGGGGACCCCTCTGATACCCCAAAAAATCTGGTGATTTTTCGGGGACCCCGTTTGAATACCCAAAAAGTCTAAAGACTCTCCGGGACCCGGTTTTGCTTTGCAAAATTATAATTCTGCAAAGCCGGCCTTATAAATTTTAGAATTCACAAGGCCGGATTCCTAAAAGTGTTTTAGGAGTACAATGTTCGGATTTATCTCGTAAGAGATAACGGCAAAGCTCGGTAAGCTCTGCGGTTATATCTTTTTTTTATAAAACAAAAGAAAACATAATTGCTGATTCTGAAAACATATTGCTTTTTTCAAACGGCAACGCTTGGGTACCCGAAATTTCAAAGAAATTTCGACCGTTACGCTGCAGATGTTTTCTTAAAGCAATATGTTTCAGAGGATTATTTATTAATTTTTCATTGTCCATTTTTCACTTTTCACTTTTCATTTTTTTAAACTTCATCCTCAACGTCTCCGCCTTCTTCAAGGTTACATACGAGGTTTTCGCTCTCTTTTTTCTTACGTTTTTTTCTAAGTGCGGCTTCTTCATCGGCAATGCAAACTTCACATACTTCTTTTTTTATTTTTTCTATAACCGGTTTCGGTTTTTCAAGGAAGATTCTCTCACTCTCAATAAACGCTTTTAAAACCACGGCGATATCTTTATAAAGATCTGACGCCTGGTGCATATAGACATTTTCTGCGAAATCGTCTATGAAGGTATTGAGTACGTCAAACGTTTTACCCTCAAGCCATTCTGATTTTTCATCACCGTTTAGTTTTTCTAAAATCAGATACTGCATAAAAGGAAAAATGAAACCGATATCATCTTCACTGTCTTTATACTCTTCGTTTTTTCTAAATTTTGAACCAAGAACAATATCCACCATTTTTATTTTCATTTTGCCGTTTTCTATTTCTTCATCATAAAATGAAGCGGTTGTGGGGACCGGGTCTTGGGAGAGGTCGTAAAATATTTCGTCAAATTCGTCTGCGAGTTTTTGTTCGTTGTAATTTTGCAAGAAGTGTTCAAGCGCTTTTTTTGAATTTTCTTCAAGTGCGTAGTTGTGTAAAATTTCAGCTGCTTCTTTTACACCCGCAAATCTCTCCTTATCATAAGTAAACGTAAAAAGTTTTGAAAAAAAACCGTAATAAAAAGCCCTTCCTTCGTTAATTTCCCTATTTTGCATTTAATTTCCTTTCGAGGTAGTCATTAAAGACGAGTTTTGCTTTACACTCCTCACAGCAGTAGATTGATTTTCTTTTTGTTTCATCCGTAAACATCGGAAGCAGGATTGATGCTATTTTTTCTATGGATTTTTTAGGAGCGAAAGGTTTGCCGCATATTATGCAGTGAAACGGTTCGTCTTTTGCCATGGTTTTCTGTCCGAAATACTCAGGATTTAGCTCGAGTCTGTCGTAGATTACGTTAATGCATTTTTCGGGACATGCTATTTCGCAGTATCCGCAGTCCGTACATACTCCCGCATCAAATTTAAGGGAGTTATCCTCAGGATGAGCGGTAAGGGCTCCCGCGTTACATACACTTACACAGCCCATACAAAGGGTGCATTTGTCTTCTTCGATTTCTATTTTGCCGTAATGGATGTATTTGTTGTCTGAGAGGTCTATAATTCCAAGGTTGTCATCTCCTATAAGATTTGAGAGTCTTATTGAGAAGTTTTCTCTTTTTTTAAGGTTGTGCATATTTGTTGTATAGCGGGCCTGCGGTATAAAGTCGGCGTTTTTTATCAGATGATTGAGTTCTTTTTCATTTTCAGCAACAAAAACGGCTTTTTTGTTATATTTTCTAAAAGATATTTCATTTATGAGTTTTATTGCTTCTTTTTCCCCTTTTGAAAGTCTGTCGGTATAAAAAATAATCTGAGAAGCACTCTCTTGAAAAAGAGTTAAAAAATGTGTTTCATCTAAAAATTTAGCTCCTTCAATTGCAAGAGGAAGTACGTGTTCTTTTAATTCTATATCCAAGCCTTCTATTAAATTTTCCGGGATAATCAGAGGAATATGACCTTTAAAAAGTTTTGCAACTTCATAAAACGTCTCTCTCGGCACCGCACTGAAATCCAGTGCTCCGCTTGGGCATACGCTTACGCATCCTCCGCATCCGTCACAGTCTATATGGGAAAAAAGCAGTTTTTTTTCTTCATCGATTTTGAGTATTGCATTGGTAGGGCATACATCTACGCAGTTGCCGCAGGTTTCTTTTAAAACCCGTCCGTTGTACTGACACAGGTTAATATCATAGGTTATGTAGTTTCGGTAGTTGTATATTCCTGCTCTTTTATTTAGTATTTCGTGGGTTTTTTCGATTCCGATATCGATAGGGTCTATAATGCCTCTTTGTTTATATGCAATCTCAGGAGCGTTAAACCAAATAGCCTGATCAACCGTTAAATTAATATTTTCACCGTTTTTGTTTATTTTGAATTCAAGGTTTCCGATTGTACCTTTAATATCTTCTATCCATTCCGGCAGTGCGTAATAAACTTCGAAGTTCTCTGCATTTATCTGTTCGGCTTGATCTTTCGAGCCTATAATCAGTACTCGGTTTCCTATCTCTTTTTTGTATTCGTTATATTTTGCACTGTCGAACTTGAGACCTCTTATGTTGTATAGTTTTTCAAGTGCGTTTATTTTTTCAAGCAGAGGATCTTTTGAGTTTTTAAAATAAAAATCAATTTCAGGGGCGTAAATTTCGCAGTCAATTTCTTTTGAGTTGGATATAATAGCTTTAGTGGATTTGTCGTTTGTGAAATTTATGTTTTGTGGCAGTGGAAAGTCGTTGGTTTGTGAGTAATAAACGTAATCGTACATGGGTGGGCCTTTATAGTTATTGAAACATTATAAAACTTTATTCTTAAAAGTAACTTAAATAGTAAAAATATACTATCACATTAGGCACTATAATGGCACAAATATATGTTTTAATCTATTAAAAGGTAAAAATATGAAAAAAATATTGACTTTTTTGTTTCTTTTTTGGTTAGTGTTGTACTTTGTGCTTAATAAACCTCAAAAAGAGTACTTGATAGGTTCGTCGCTGCCGCTTAAAGGGATTATGAATGAAATGGGAAATTCCGTAAAAACCGGGACTGATGTGAGTTTTGAGAAATATGGGGACGGATATAAAAAAAGTATAAAATATCTGTTTCTTGATGACAGATACGAGCCTAAACTTACTAAAGAAAATATCAAAAAACTCTACAAAAAAGATCTGTTTTTGCTTTACGGAATAGTTGGGACGCCTACGGTTAAGGAAATTTTACCTTTTTTGAACGATAATTCAATTTTTCTATATGCTCCGTTTACGGGAGCGGAGTTTTTGAGAAAAAACAGATACGTATTAAATTTCCGTGCGTCATATAAAGATGAAATTAAAAAAATTATAAATTACCTTACAAAAAAAGGTATAAGAAAAATAGGTGTTTTTTATCAGAATGACGAATACGGTAACGAAATATACTACCATACGTATGAAGTTCTCAAAAATAAAAACTTACAATTAAGCGCAGTGGGTACATATAAAAGAAATACATTTTTTATCTCTTCTGCACTTAATGAAATTTCTCATAACAGGCCTCAGGCTATAATAATGGGCAGTACATCAAAAGTAAGTGCACTTTTTATAGAAAAGTACAGAAAAATTGATCCGGATGCGGTTTTTTGTACAATATCGTTTGTTAATCCCGACAGTCTGGTTGAGCTTCTTACAAATACCGATAATATTGTTTTTTCAGAAGTGGTTCCGTATTATAACGACGAATCGGTAAAAGAGGCCGTTATGTTTAGAAAAGATCTAAAAGATCTATATCCGATGAAACAACCGTCTTTTTTTGCATTTGAGGCGTATCTGGCAAATAAGATACTCTTAAGGGCATTTGAGCGGTTTTCATTTCCGTATACTCCTTCACATTTGGCGGATATAATTAAAAACACCCCTGAAGATTACTTAAAAGGATTGAAAATAGAATATAAAAACAACCAGCTTTTGAATAAGACATATCTTTTCGAATATAAAAACGGCAGTTTTAAAGAGTTGAAATGAATTTCAGGTTTTTGGACAAATTAGGTTTTTTTGCAAAAACTAAACTGCTTATTTTCGTAATTTTATTTTCAATGATAACTATAATAGTGCTTTCTCAGTATTCCATATTTACGTTTAAAAACGATATAGATACACTTTTTCAAAAAAGAACCGTTCCGGTAGTAAAACTTGAAAACATAAAAGATCTGTATAAAATAAACATATATGAAACCGTAAATCAGTATAAAAATAAAGAAATAACCCTAAAACAGGCAAAAGAGGTTGTTTCACTTGCGAAAGAACTGATTGAGAAAGAATGGAAGTGTTATTTAAATAAACAGATCTCTTCAACACCGTTTGAAGAGCTTGTCATGAAAAACATTTTGCAGCTTAAAAAAAGGATAAACAACCAGATTGAAACATTTTTGAAAACATCGAAAGTGGACTTTAAAGAACTAAAAAGTAACATAAACACCATAAATATTTATCTTTCGGATATTATCAATTCAAACATTAAAAAGGCGATTGAGCAGAAAAACAACACCGATAAAAGGTTTGCGTTTGTTATAAAAGCGTCTGTAATGAGTATTGTTGTCGTGTTTGTTTTTAGTATAACGCTTATGATTTTGATTGTTGAAAACTTTAAAAAAGTACATATTGAGCTTGAAGAGAACGTAAAAGAAAAAACAAAAGAACTTGAAAAAATAAACAAAAACCTTGAAAGAAGAATTAAAAAAGCGGTTGAGGAGAACAGACGAAAAGATAAAATCATGTTTCAGCAGAGTAAACTTGCAGCCATGGGTGAGATGCTGCAAAATATCGCCCATCAGTGGAGGCAGCCTCTTGGCAGTATTTCATTAATTCTACAATCTATTAAACTTAAAAACGAAATGAATAAACTAACTCCCGAATATATTGACAAAAAAACCGATGAAGCCCTTATACTTGCGGATAATATGTCAAAAACTATAGATGATTTCAAAAACTTTTTCAGACCGGATAAAACAAAAAAAACTTTAAGTATAGAACGCTGTATTAGAGATTCCAAACAGCTTGTTTCACACTTGCTTGAAAAATACAATATTGATCTTGACGTTAAAATAAAACAGGATGTAACAATCTTGGGGTATAAAAACGAGCTTTCCCATGTGTGTTTGAATATTTTAAACAATGCCGTTGACTCGTTGAAAGAATCGGATGTGAAAAAAAGGAAAATTCTTATTGTGGTTAAAAAAGAAAAAAAGGGTATAATTATCAGTATAATTGATAACGGCGGGGGGATTAAGCAAGAACATCTTGAAAAAGTTTTTGAGCCTTATTTTTCTACGAAACTTAAGGACAAAGGAAGCGGAATAGGGCTTTATATGGCTAAACAGATTATTGAAGAACACATGGAAGGTAAAATAAGAGCATTAAATATCAAACATAAAATGGGTACGGATATTATGTATAATTGCGCAATGTTTGAAATTACGCTTCCTATAAAGGATACGGATGAAAAACTATGATATTTTAAAAGAGTTTAACGTTTTATATATTGAAGACGACGCAAGTCTTCTTAAAAACTTAAGCGAAATACTTGAGGATTTTGTAAAAAATATTTACACGACCGACAATACTACGGATGCGTATAGAATTTTAAAAGAGAAACATATCGACGTAATAATCAGCGATATATTAATAGGAGACAAAAACGGGCTTGAATTTATATCGTTTTTGAAACAAAACGGTATTGAAATTCCGTTTATTCTTACTACCGCTTATACGGAAACTGATTATCTGCTTGATGCCATTAAGTTAAAAGCCGTAAATTATTTGGTTAAACCTATTAAAATAAAAGAACTCCTTGATACGCTGTATGAAATACTGCTTCCAAAATATCAGGAAAAAGAACTTATTAACAGTACTCTTTTATTCAAAATAGCGTCGGTGATATGTGAAAGCAAACAGCTTGAGGTTATTAAAATGATTGTAAAAAACATGGATGAAGAGTATTCTTTTTCACTTTCGTACAATGACATTATGGAAGAAATAAATATCAGTAAACCTACACTTATAAAACTTTTTAAAGATCTTCAGGATAAAGAAGTGCTCCAAAAACTGCCTAAACGTAAATATAAAATAAACGTAAACAGACTCGAAGAAGTATTTAAACATTCAAGTCTGAAATAACTCTGTTTTTACCTTTGTTTTTTGCTTCGTAAAGAAACGAATCGGCTCTTATTGTAAGAGTGTTTATTGAATCGTTGTCTTTAAGCTCGGTAACACCGAAACTGCAGGTGAGGTTGTTTATATGTTTGAATTTGTGTTTTTCTATTATGCTTTTGAGCTTTTGTGCTATATTGTGCGCAGTAGTTAGGTTTGTGTTCGGAAGTATGATAATAAACTCCTCTCCTCCCCATCTACCGAAGATATCAGTTTTTCTGATGTTTTGGCTTATAAGTTTTGAAAGTTCGATAAGTACTTCGTCACCGGCTTTGTGACCGTAGGTGTCGTTTATCTGTTTGAAATTGTCGATATCAAAAAATATGATGCTAAGAGGTGTTTTGTATCTTTTGGCAAGTTCCATCTGTGTTTTTAATGAGAGGTCGATTTTATATCTGTTGTATATATCCGTAAGGGAGTCATAAAAGGAGAGTTTTTTAAGTTCTTCTTCGAGTTTATGGCGTTTTTTTATTTCCTGTTTAAGTCTTATGACCCAGTATATGAATAAAAGGGTTATGGCAATACCTATAATAATAGCCCAGATAAGCACTTCTTCCAAACTAAAACCCGTTTGGTATTTTACATAGATCCATTTACCGTAGATCTTTTCTTTTTCCTGAGTTGTGATTGTGTCTATTGCTTTGTTTATTGCACTTACAAGAGGTTTGTAATCATTCCTTATCATAAACTGCATTTTAAAATTAAGAGGAGTTTTACCTGAAATTTTGAGGTTTGCAAATTCATATTTGTTTATATTGTATATAAGTACCGGCATAATGTCTATTGCCGCGTATGCCTTGCCTCTGCTGACAAGATCAAGGGCTGTTTTTATATTTTCAACTTCAAGAATATTAAAACTGGGGTAGTTTTTTTTAAGCAGTTTTGCAGCCGTGTAGTTTTTGCCTACGACGATTATTTTATTTTTTAAAAAATTCATCGAAGCGATGTATCCTACATCGTTTCTTGTGGCTATCGCTATTGGAAAGACGGCATAAGGTTTTGAAAAAACGGCATATTTTTTTCTGTCGTCAGTTTCGCTTGTTGAGAGTGTGAGATCCGCTTTTTTTGTTTTTATTTTTTCAAGTACGTCTTCCCATCTTTTGCTTAAAATGCAGGTTGAGTTTATATGCAGCCTTTGTTTGACAAGGTGCCAGTAATCAACTGAAATACCGGAAAGTTTACCGTTTATTTTCGTATTAAAAGGTGCCCAGTTCGGTGTGAGTGTACATTTTATATGTCTGTTTTGAATAAACTCTTTTTCCTGTTTGGTTAAGTTTACATCAGCATATAGTGAAATAAAAGCCAAAATTACAAATAATATCCGCATAAGAAAAACGCCCCCTTGTTAAGCATATGAAAGTATATAAAAAAAAACGTAAAGTTAAAAGTCGTAGTTTAAATCGGAGACTATTTGGTTTCTTCCCCTTTTTTTCGCTTCATACATAAAGTTGTCGGCCCTGATTAATATAAGATCGCTTGTATCGTCGTCTTTTAGTTCGGTAACTCCGAAACTGCAGGTTAAATGGTCTATTTTGTCAAATTTGTGTGTTTCTATTTTCGTTTTGAGTTTTCTTGCTACCTGTATAGCCTGTACAAGAGACGTGTTCGGAAGTATTATAATAAACTCTTCACCTCCCCATCTTCCGAATATATCGGCTTCCCTCAAATTTTCACTGACAATATTGACAAGTTCTTGCAAAATAATATCTCCCACATTGTGACCGTAAGTGTCGTTAATTTTTTTGAAATGGTCTATGTCAAAAAAGATTATGCTTAATGGAGTATTGTATCTTTTGGCATATGAAATCTGTTTTTTTAAGGCGTTATCAATTTTATATCTGTTGAAAATACCTGTTAATGTGTCAAAAGTCGAGAGTTTTTTAAGTTCCGCTTCAATTTTTTTTCTTTTTTTAATCTCTTTTGAAAGTTTGAGTATCCAGAATATTAAAAAGGCTATAATTATCAAAGCGGCGCATATGATATATAAAATCTGCTGAAGTGTATAACCTTCCTGATATGTTACGTGAATCCATTTTTTATAAATTTCTTTTTTCTGATCTTCACTTATTGTGTCTATTACTTTGTCAATTGCGTTTTTTAAAGGAATGTTATTGTTTGAGAGCATAAATCTCATTTCAAATTTCCACGGTGTTTTTCCCGCAATTTTAAGGTTTGCGTATGCATATTTGTTTATATTGTATATTAATACGGGCATAATGTCTATTGCGGCGTATGCTTTTGATTCGCTTACAAGTTTGAGAGCTTCATTTGTGTTTTGTACTTCTATTATTTTAAAGTTTGGAAAGTGGGTTTTTAAAAGATGTGCTACGGTGTAGTTTTTACCCACTGCGATTGTTTTGTTTTTTAAAAACAGCATTGAACCTATAAATCCGACATCGTTTCTTGTGGCTATAGCTATTGGGAAAACAGCGTAAGGTTTTGTAAAAATTGCAAATTTTTCTTTTTCAGGTGTTATGTCAGTTCCAAGTGTTATATCGGCTTTTTTATATTTTATTGCTTCAATTACATCCGGCCAGGTATCGGCGATAATACATTTTGATTTGAGGTTGAGTCTTTGTTTTACAAGTTTCCAAAAATCTACCGAAATACCTGCAAGACGTCCGTTTTTATAAGTATTAAAAGGAGCCCATGTAGCGGTTGTAATACATTTGACCACATGAGAGCTGATATACTGTTTTTCTTCTTTTGTTAAGTTTACATCGTTTGCGAACAAAACCAATGCATACAACAAAACCAGAAGTTTTTTCATAAAACTAAACCTTTTAATATATATTTAATAAATTATAACTCATTTTCAATTAAAAGTAAAATTTTTTTTACTAAAAAGTGACTCAAAAGTGATAATTTTTAAAATTTCACCTTTTTTTATCAGATCTTTTCCTTTGTTTAAAAGCATTAAAGAGTTGCTTTTAATTAAAGGAGTAAGCATTCCTGAGCCGTATTTGTAACCGTTATATACCTCCCATTCCCCGTTTTCGTAATATCCGAGTATCGTATGGTCTTTTTTTGCGTTTACTTTAAAGTCGCTTTTGTTTACGGCCGTAATGCTTTGGAAGTAGTATTTATCCGCGCCGCTTAGTTTTGTGAGTGTAGGTATTGCAAGTGCGAATGTGTTTATGTATGCGCTAAGAGGATTTCCGGGCATTGCGAATACGAATGTCTCACCCATAATCCCGGCCATTGTCGGGCGTCCCGGTTTTACCATGATTCCGTGGAAAAACTCCTTAAGTCCGTTTTGTTTAAACGCTTCAAACAAAAAGTCCGCATCCCCGAAACTTATTCCGCCGCTTGTTATTATTACGTCGTATTCGTTTTTGAGAGTTTTTATATATTCTACGGTTTTTTCAAGTGAATCTGGTATTAAACCTATAATATCAGCACTAAAGCCGAATTTTTTTAACAGCGCTTCGATGGCGTATGAGTTGACGTTGTATATTTCCTCTTCGTCGGCACTCTCCCACGGCTCTTTAAGTTCGTTTCCGGTTGAAAGCACCGCGATTTTCAGTTTTGTATAAACCGGCACGTTTACGATTCCCTGGCTTACAAGCATTGCGATGATTTCAGGGGTTATTCTTTCGCCTTTTTTAATTAACACATCTCCTTTTGCAATCTCTTCACCCTTAATTCTTACATTGGCTCCTTTTTTAATTTCAGGAATCATTATATATTCATCGGTTACTTCTTCGCATTTTTCGATTGGAATAACAGTATCAAGGCCGTTTGGAACCCTGGCGCCCGTCATAATACGGACGCATTCACCCTCTTTTATTTCAAAATCTTCATATTTGTCACCGGCGTAAATGGTTTTTATTACTTTCAGTTTTTTATCGGATGAGTGTTTAAAAGCGAACCCGTCCATTGCGGAGTTGGTGAATACCGGAGAATTTCTTTTTGCAATAATGTCTTCTGCCAAAACCCTGTTTAACGCTTCGTTTATATATATGTTTTGGTGTGTTTTTTTAGGTTTTGCGTTTTTTAGGCATAGTTCAAGCGCCTCGGAATATGATATGTTGTCTAAAACCGTCATTTTTTCCCTTTCAGTTTTTTTAGATACAGCTCTTTAAAACGTTTATCGGCAAATTCCTGAATCTCACTCTCAAGCTGTTTGTATACTTCTATGTATTCTTTTGCCTTCGGAGTGAGGGTAGTGCCGCCTTTTACGCCTTTTTGAGCTATTACAAGCTCGTCTTCAAGATTCTTTTGCAGTATTTTAATATGATTCCACGCTTTTTTGTAGTTTAAGCCCATTTTTTCAGCCGCTTTTGCGATTGAACCTTCTTTTTGTATAAGTTCGAGTATTTCCGTTTTGCCTTTTCCGAAAAGCAGTTCGCCTTTATTGTTTTCAATCCAGATTTTTGTTTTAATGTATGCGCGCGGGCGTTTTTTTTCTTTAAACACTCCGAGTTCGCAGTAAATAACCTCAAATCCGTTATCTTTAATGGCGCTTCTTACTTTTTTGAGGTTGTATTTTTCGGCGAGCTTTCTTGCGTCTTTGCAGTAAACCCTCTTTTTTTCATCTGCAAGTTTTTGCAGTTCGTCGATTAACACTTTTTCATAATTATCTGTAAAATCAAGTTTTCCGAACTGTCCGAGTCCGCAGTCGGTGATTCTTACACCCATTTCATCAGCCGTTTTGCCTACCGTAATTGGCTCAACCCCCGCTTTTTTGGCTACTACGTATGCTTTTGCACATGTGAGTTTATTCTCATCGTTTTTATATTTTTCGATTAGATCTTTTATGGTATTCATTATATCTCCTTAATTTTTCACTTCTTCAATTCTCCAGTCGTGGGTGTATATGTTCATTTTATCGCCTCTCGCAAAACCGATCAGGGTGAGGCCGAACGTATCCGCTATTTTTGCGCCGAGGCATGTTGTAGCCGTTCTTGATATCAAAATAGGGATCTTATGCATAACAGCCTTTACTATCATTTCACTGCTAAGCCTTCCGCTTACCATCATGATACCTTCAGCGGGGTTTAAACCGGCCATTATGGCTTTTCCTACAGCTTTATCCACTGTTGAATGCTGGGCGATGTCTTCCGCGTCAAAATAGGTGTTCTCATCAAAATAGAGCCTTGCAGTGTGAACACATCCTGTTTTTTCATAAAGAGGGCATGATTTGTAAAATTCATTCATCTGATTTGAAATTTCTTCGGGGGTGATTGTTTTTGTGGAAGTGATTTTTTCGGCTTCGATTTTTTCAGGCTCGATATTTATGTTTGAAGTTACGCTTTTACCGCAGCCGCTGACAATTATCGCTTCTTCGTTTAGTTTTTCGATTTTCCCTGTGTCGGCTTTTGCCGTTACGTCTATTATGAGGCCTTCGTTTTTAAGCTCTATTTTTTCGATATCGTCTATAGAATTTACAATACCTTCGCTTATCAGATATCCGACCGCAAGCGCTTCAAGATCCACCGGAGTTGCCATCATGGATACCGCTTTTTTACCGTTTATGTGGATATCCGTTCTTATTTCCCTGATTAACGTATCTTCGAAATCGAACTTTTTGCCGTTTTTTACTTTTTTGATTTTAAATTTAAAAACAGGTTCCATAACAAGCCTTTTTTTATATAGTACCAAAAAAGTTAAAAGTTTTTTTTATATTTAAGCAACTTTAAGAATTCTTTAAGAAAGCTGAGTTATAATTCATTCATGCTGTAAGGTCTGAGGTTCAGACAAACACATGAAGCAGCGTCTACTAATAGCTTCATGATGTATCGAGCAAAATCAGAAATAAACTTGTTGTTAATTTATATATGTAGCAAAAAGTATGTAGTGTGTATTGAATTTAACATTGCTTAGCGGTATTATTTTTATATCCAAATCATTACATACATTAATTAAAAGGACGTAAAATGAATAAAAAAATAGACTGTCGTAATATGGCTTGTCCTCAGCCTGTGCTTGAGACAAAAAAAGCGCTTGAAGAGATGGATGAGGGGATTTTGGAAGTGCTTGTAAATTCTGTTTCATCCGTTCAAAACGTAAAAAGATACGCAATGAATAACGGGTTTGAACCGAAAGTCGAAGAGCTTGAAAACGGAGATACGTTAATAACAATCGTTAAGGGTTATGAGTGCGCTATTATTGCGGATGAAGAAGATGAAGAAAAATTTTTAAACAAATCCCTGTTTATCAAAACTGACAAAGTCGGAAACGGAGAGCTTGGAAGTATCCTTATGAAAGGGTTTTTAAAAACGACGCTTGAATTTAAAAAACTTCCTAAAAATATTATTTTCGTGAACGAAGGCGTGTTTTTAACCACAAAAGAAGAAAATGCCGAAGTAATAGAAATACTTAAAGAGTTTGAAAAAAGAGGTGTAAAGATCTATTCGTGCGGGTTATGTATGAATCACTACAATATCCCTGCCGAAGATTTAAAAGTAGGGGAAATCGGAAACGCATACGATACGATGGATATGCTTTTACATACTGAAGTAATAAGTTTATAAGGAATAAAATGAAAAGAAGAGAATTTTTAAAAACAGGTGCGGCTTTAGGTGTAATGGTGAGTATGCCGAGCATTTTAAGTGCAAATGATGAGGTTAGAAGATTTAAGGTGAATTACGCTTTTGATATCAGATATTACGAAAAGGAATATCCTGCAAGGCTTTGGAATCCGCTGCCTTTCAATGCTGATTATCAGAGGGTTAAATTTTTGAAATTTGCGGGGAATTATAATGATTACGATATCAATTCAATGAACGAATACAACGCAAACACGTTTTATGCCGAGTGGAATAAATCACCTAATAAAAAACTTGCATACCTTGAAATGATAATCGAAACTAAACCAAGAAGCGTA
>Ga0256843_1002562_pt1 | contig 13174 bp, 14 predicted proteins | sample AlvinellametaG_FD_191572 | JGI IMG/M metagenome (GOLD analysis project Ga0256843, IMG submission 191572) | Pompeii worm associated microbial communities from hydrothermal vent at the East Pacific Rise, Pacific Ocean - Alvinella | ecosystem: Host-associated > Annelida > Integument > Unclassified ... | reverse complement strand
AAAGAGGTCAAAGAACGCTACGGTGTCGATATCGATATCGCAGCCGTTGATGCAGACAGTGTAGAAAAACTCGTAGCGCTTATCGAAAAAGTCAAACCCGATATGGTGCTTAACATCGCCCTGCCTTATCAGGACTTGACGATCATGGAGGCATGTCTGCAAACGGGTGTGCACTATCTGGATACTGCCAACTACGAGCACCCCGATACGGCGAAATTCGAGTACAAAGAGCAATGGGCATTTGATGAGAGATACAAAGAAAAAGGAATTATGGGACTTTTAGGAAGCGGGTTTGATCCGGGTGTGACCAATGTCTTTTGTGCCTATGCGCAAAAACACTATTTTGACGAAATTCATACCATCGATATTCTTGACTGTAACGCGGGAGATCACGGCTATCCCTTTGCCACCAACTTCAATCCCGAAATCAATCTGCGCGAGGTAAGTGCCAACGGGCGCTACTGGGAAAACGGCAAATGGATCGAAACCAAGCCGATGGAGATCAAGATGGTCTGGGACTACCCTGAAATCGGTCCAAAAGACAGCTACTTGCTCTATCATGAAGAGATGGAGAGTCTGGTCAAGCATATCAAGGGACTTAAACGTATCCGCTTTTTTATGACATTTGGCGAATCGTACCTGACACACATGAAATGTCTGGAAAATGTCGGTATGCTGGGTATCGAAGAGGTCGAGCACAACGGTTGTAAAATCGTTCCTATCCAGTTTCTAAAAACCCTCCTGCCCGATCCCGCAACACTGGGAGAACGAACCAAAGGCAAAACTAACATCGGAATCGTCGCCACGGGTGTGAAGGATGGCAAAGAGCGGTCGATCTACATCTATAACGTCTGCGATCATGAAGAGACCTACAAAGAGACGCTTTCACAGGCAGTCAGTTATACCACCGGTGTACCGGCGATGATCGGTGCGAAGTTGATGATGGAAGGCAAATGGATGCAACCGGGTGTTTACAATATGGAACAATTTGACCCCGATCCGTTTATGGAAGAGCTAAATAAACAGGGTTTGCCTTGGCATATCAAAGAGTTATGATAAAATAATAAAATTTTTTTAATAAAAGGTGTCAAAAATGCAACAAATCGATATGAATTCTGAAGAATTTAAAATAGAGTTGGAAAAAACTAAAAAGTTTACGGACAAAGTGAACAAACAATTCGGCTGGGTATACAACCCTAACGAAGATGTAAACGAGGGTGTCATCATGGGGCTTGCACGCCATAAGCTTCTTTACGGAAAACGTTTCTGCCCTTGCTTTATGGTTGTTGAAGATCCTGAAACAGGGAAACACAAAAGTGCGGATGATCGTATCTGCCCTTGTAAACCGGCGATCGAAAAAGAGATTCCTGAAAACGGTGTTTGTCACTGCGGTATCTTTTGTACTCCGGAGTATGTCGCAAAACAAAAAGAAGAGGCAAAATAGCCTCTTCTTCCAACATATCCAAGAACGATATCCTATCGTTTTAATACCACACTCGTATCGATTTCATCGGCTTCTAAAACAATTTCATTCTTTCTTATTTCCTCAACGGTATAACTGTTTTCAAAAAATCCCAAAACCGCATCGTCTGCGTATTCATATTCCTGACAACTTGCAAGTTCCACGGCGGGAGCAATAGAGATATTTGAAAAGGAAAGTGCATCGTCACGTACTTTATAGTTTGCCGTGATCTTCTGACAGTCTGCATAAACCAAAACTTCTTTTTTTGCAAAATGCATCTGCACCGCATATTTTTGCATCGTTTCGGGATAACCCGTCGCATCATTGTAGAGTTTTGAAATATTACATACAATTTCATCAAATGCTTTTTCTTCTAAATAGCTTTTTAAATCGGTCTTTTCGGTAGAGAGTGTCTGAAGCCCCGTGCCGGTACCACCGTTTGCCGATGTAACACTGATATTTCCACCCGAACTTGAAGTAGAGCCTCCGCACCCTTGCAACAACCCCAAAAGCAATATCAAACTAAAAAACGGATATCGAATAGCATACATAAAAAGCAACCTTTTTGTTTTATATCGGCAAAAGCGCAATTATTTTAATAGCTTCTTTTAATCACTTTCGTTAAAAAATCATGTTACACTCGATGGAAGAGATTATTACGGGAGGGTTTCATGAAATATATTCTATTTCTATTGCCTATTCTTTTATTCACAGCTTGCAGCCCCAAATATAAAACACTCTACAGTTATCAGGAACCTGCTGATTCAAATGCGAAACAATGTATCAAAAGCTGTCAAGAAAAGCTTGACACTTGTCGCAAACTCTGTAAATCCAATTTTGACATTTGCGCCAAAAAAGCGGAAGAGTTCGCTAAGAAAAATTATGAAAAAAAACTGCAGAGCTATTACAAGGCACTGGAACAATACACCAAAGATATGGAGATGTACAATCTGCAAAGAGATCTTTTCCGGGGTGATGATTTTTACTACTACCGAAGAGGTTTCGGATTTTACGGACCTTTTGGACCGCGTATTTTTCTATCTTCTCCATCTTACTCCCTGCAACGCCCCGTCAAACCGAGCCTTCAGCAAGAGATACTCCAAACCCAGCTCAAAGAGTGCCGTATAGACTGTAACTGCCTGCAAAGCTATGACAAATGTTTTACAGAGTGCGGAGGGAAAATAGTCGAGAAAAAAATCTGCATAGAAAACTGTCCAAAATGAGTAAAAAAAGTATTTTGATTACCGGTTGTTCCAGTGGTATAGGATACTATTGTGCAAAAAAATTACATGAAGAAGGATATCGTGTCTTTGCAACCGCACGTAAAGCTGAAGATGTTGCAAAACTACAAAACGAAGGGTTGGAGTCTTTTTTACTTGATTTAAATGATTCCGCTTCTATCCAAAACGCTGTTTCAGAAGTTGAAAAAAAAACAAACGGTCAGCTTTATGCCCTCTTTAACAACGGGGCTTACGGTCAACCGGGAGCAGTGGAAGATCTTTCCAGAGATGTACTCAAAGCACAATTTGAAACCAATCTTTTCGGAACACATGAACTAACAACCGCAATTTTACCGATAATGCGTCGTCAAAAAGAGGGAAGAATCATCCAAAACAGTTCTGTACTGGGATTTATCTCTCTACGCTTTCGCGGCGCTTACAATGCCAGCAAATATGCGCTTGAGGGGTTGAGCGATACCTTACGACTGGAGTTGATGGGAACAAACATTTATGTCAGTCTGATCGAACCGGGTCCCATACGCAGTGCTTTTCGCAAAAACGCCCTGCAGAAATTTCTGGAAAATATCGATAGCAAACACTCCACTTTTAAAGAGGAGTATGTCAAAAAGCTGGAAGCTTTACAAAGTGATGAAGATGCGCCGTTTACGCTGGGAGAAGATGCCGTTTATCAGGCTTTGCTCCATGCACTTGAAAGTGAGCGCCCAAAAGAGCGTTACAGAGTGACTAAGCCAACCAGTTGGTTCTGGTTTTCAAAACGACTACTTTCTACACATCTACTTGATAAAATCTTACGTAAAGTGGAGTGATCTCTTTTTCGAAATTATCTTTTTCATAATAGGTTCATATTAAAGTGCTATCATACGCATAATAATTATTATCAAAGGAATAGAATGTCCGTGAAGATGAGTATTGTCATCCCCTTTCACAACGAATCGGAAAATATTACACCGTTGATTGAAAAAACAGATGACATCATGCAAAAAATGCAGATCTCTTACGAAATAGTCGCCGTCGATGATGCAAGTACGGACGACACGTACACGATCTTACAAAACTTGACTAAAAAATTTCCCAACCTCCGCCTTTTACACCACCAAAACAACTGCGGACAAAGCACTTCGGTCGTTACAGGCGTACGCAATGCAAAAGGAGAGTTTATCGCTACACTTGACGGTGACGGGCAAAACGATCCTGCCGACATCCCAAATCTCTATAAAGCGATGGTCGAGTCCTCCAACCCCAACCTCAAAATGGTCGCAGGGTATCGTAAAAAAAGAAAAGATACGATCTTCAAACGCTGGGGATCAAAGTTTGCCAATGCCGTACGAAGCCGTCTTTTAAAAGATGCCACTCCGGATACGGGATGTGGTTTGAAACTCTTTTACAGAGAAACCTTTTTAAGACTTCCCTACTTTGACCATATGCACCGTTTTTTACCCGCTCTTGTACAACGTGAAGGTGGAGATGTCATTTCCGTGGAAGTGACACACCATCCACGTATTCACGGAACATCCCACTACAATAACTTACAACGTCTTTGGGTAGGGATCATCGACTTAATGGGTGTTATGTGGCTTATCAAACGTTCCCATAAACCACAAATTGTCGAATTTACAGAGGCTCAAAAGTGAGTAAAGAAACAATTTGGCTGATCATCGGCTTTTTGGGACAGTTTTTCTTCTCGATGCGTTTTATCATCCAGTGGATCAAAAGTGAAAAAGAGAAAAGAAGCGTCATCCCTATCGCGTTTTGGTACTTTAGCCTTCTTGGAGGAACTACCCTCCTGGCATATGCCATTTACCGACAAGATCCTGTTTTTATCATGGGGCAGTCACTGGGTGTTTTTATCTACTCCAGAAACCTCTATCTTATATACCGTGAGAAAAAATTAAAACATGAATAAAAACCTGCTTTTCGCTTTTGTTATTTTAACCCTCAGTGCGATCATAGGGATCTATTTTCGTCCTTTGATGATCATCGATGAGACACGTTATGTCAGTGTTGCATGGGAGATGTTTGACAAACACTCCTTCCTGGTACCGTTGATCAACTCCGAACCCTACCATCATAAACCACCATTACTTTTCTGGCTGATTCACCTGGACTGGTCACTCTTTGGCGTCAATGAAACTTCCATTCGTTTTATTCCTCTGCTTTTTGGACTAGGTACTATCTTGCTAAGCTATAAAATCTACCGCACACTCTGGAAAGAGGATGAAAAAGGCGCTTCCTATGTTGTGTTACTGCTTGCAAGTGTCTTTATTTTCGCCTTTTACAACTCATTGGTGATGTTTGACGTGATGCTCACTTTTTGGGTACTGGTAGGTATTTTAGGTATCATTTATGCGGCAAACAACCAAAAAAGAAGCGGATTTGTATTGATTGCCCTTTCCATAGGCTTTGGTATTTTAACCAAAGGTCCTGTTATTTTGGTACATCTTTTACCGCTTGTTCTTTTTGCAAAAGTCTGGAAAGCAGATATCGACAAAAGCTTTTTCATCGGTTTTTTCTTTGCATTTTTAGGTGGTGCAGCGATCGCCCTTGCATGGGCAATTCCTGCAGGCATTGCCGGTGGAGAGGAGTATAGAAATGCCATCTTCTGGGGACAAAGTGCAAACAGGATGGTCAAATCATTTGCTCATCAACGACCGTTTTGGTGGTATCTTCCTATATTGCCGTTACTCTTTTTTCCATGGTCTATCTTCAAGTCTGTATACAGCGGTGCCAATAAACAAGCAATAGACAACGCTTTAAAACTTCTGCTTGTCTGGTTTATCAGTGTTGTGGTTATTTTTTCACTCATCAGCGGAAAACAAGTACACTACCTTCTTCCTGAAATCCCCGCTTTTGTCTTAATCGCAGCCAGAATACTTTCTCTCATGAACGAAGAAAAAAAACTGCAAAACAGTACAAAATACGTAGGTCATTTTTATATCGTTTTTGGGGTAGTCCTGCTTATTGCCTATGTTATTGTTCATGAAAAGCTACACTTTCATATTTCTCTTTCGCATGTGCTTATCAGTACCCTTTTAGCAGTAGGGTATGGACTCTTTTTGATACGCTACCGTTTCAAATCGTTTGAAAATATTCTCAAAGCAGTTGCTTTTAGCACAGTCATCGCTATTTTTATCGTTCACTTTGTGATGAGCGATTATCTAAAAGCGCAAAATATCACTTCTTTTGCCCAAAAAATCGCTCATCTGCAACAGCAACACATTACCGTTGCACAAGATAAAAAATATCATGATCAGTTTCATTTTGCAGGCAGACTTCATGAAAAGATTGTAGTCATTCCACAAAAAGAGAAACTTGTAGCATTTATCAAAACAAATCCTGAAGCGGTAATCATCACTTATAGAAAATATAAACAGCCATACAACAACGATGTCGTCCTCGCCAAAACAGCTTTCAAAAGCAAGGTCGCCATCCTCGTCAAAGCAAAAGACTACGACAAACTATAAGTCGTAGTCTACATATCGTAAATACCCCAGCCATGCATCTTTTGTGCACTTAAAACATTGTACGCTTCAAACATATCGTCTATGGGGTTGATCGCAACAAAGTTTCCTTTCTCCAGTAACGCTTCCAGTTTGGAAAAATCTTTTTGTGCTTTGGGTACAAAGAAAAGAATCTTTGCTGCATTTTTAGCTATGGCATATACTTTTTTCAAAAACAACTCCGGTTTTTCCAAACTTTCCACATCAACATCGATATAAATATAGTCGTAAAGTTTCGAATGTTGGTTGTAGCGTTGCTGTTTGTAAGTGATTTTTCGTGGTTTTGCAATCCCCTCTTTTTGCAACTCTTCTACAAAATCTTCATCTACCGATACCAAATGATAGGTGTACTCTTTTTCTTTTGCATACTTATCCAGCATACGACAAAGTTCTTTCCCCTCATTTGTCATATGAAAAATAGCCACTCCCGGATACTCCAGAATAATGGATATCAATTTTTTAAACTCTTTCTGTGAAATATTTTTCATTTTTTCCCTATATAAATTAATCTTTTGGTATGATTATAACAAAGTTTTGTAAGGAAATTCTAATGAAATATAAAGTTTTATTATCATTTTTACTTTTGGTTACATCTGTAAACGCGCTGGAACTTCGCTACGGCAGCAGTAGTTTCAACTGGGAAATGGATATGACGTTTTTCAACGCCAACTGCGATTTGGACGCAAATGTCTACTCCCTGAGCGAACAACATAACAATTTCGGTGACTCCAAAATTTACTATTTTTACAATATAGACATCTACCAGTCCGACACTCTCGACCAAATGACGACATTTATCACACGACCCCTTACACATCAGTTTCCGGTTTTCGGATCTTTTAACGATGCAGTTCAAAAATATACCTCCATTCCCGTTCCGGTGGATTATAAGGTCAGAGGCTTCGATCTTAACTTCGGTATCGGATACGATTTACTAAAAAATGAAAAGGGAGCACTTGGAGTCGGTGTCAATACAGGTTTATCCATACCTGTTTTAAAAATGAGCAACATGAAAAAAAGCGCCGAAATGACATATGATCTTTTAGAAAAGACCGAAACGACGATTTCAACCTACAAACTCGGACCTGTCATTCACGGAAACTATCTCCTCTCGGATAAAGTGATGGTTTACGGAAGTTTCAGTACGGGAGTGCAAACAGGATCAATCGAAAACGACTGGGTCAAATCTTCTTTCGATGTTGACGGAAGTTATACGGTTCTTGATTTGGGTGCTCGTTTTACACCTTGGCAAACAAGTAAAGATCTCGGCTGGATCCGATTGGATCCGAAACTTTTTTTCACACTCGGATATGTCTACAAAAAATGGGACATGGACGAAGCGAAGATCGATATGTTTAATATCGCGGAGTTTAGCTCAGGTGGAATTTTCAAAACAAGTTTCGATACAAGCTACCTGTATATAGGTGCCGGATATGATTTTTAATTTAGTAAAAAATAAGTATAATCATCTACTTTATTAAAGATCAAGGGAGCATCTGACAATGATCGAACGCAAAAAAATCTACAACCCAAACTCCAACGAACACGTAAACGACCGACGCATTTTCGGAGGAAATCCGACAGGTATTTTCGAGCTGAACGACATCAAATATCAGTGGGCGTACAATCTCTGGGACTTGATGCTCAACAATACCTGGTTCCCTAAAGAAGTAGATATGACAAACGATGTCAGAGACTACAAACAGCTTACCGAAGCGGAAAAAAACGCCTATGACAAAGCGCTTTCTCAACTTATATTTATGGATTCTTTGCAAACGAACAACCTGATCGACAATGTCAACCCCTACATCACCTCTCCCGAAATCAACCTGATTTTGGTCAGACAAGCTTTTGAAGAGGCACTGCATTCACAAAGTTATGCGGTTATGGTAGATTCCATCTCACAAAATACCGATGAAATCTACGATATGTGGCGTAACGACGCACAACTGAAAAACAAAAACGACAATATAGCAAAAGTCTACGAAGAGCTTGCCCAAAATCCTAGCGACGAGCAAATCGTCAAAGCGATGTTTGCAAACCAAATCCTGGAAGGTATCTACTTTTACAGCGGTTTTACTTTCTTTTACACACTTGCAAGAAGTGGGAAAATGCTAGGATCCGCGCAAATGATCCGCTTTATCCAAAGAGATGAAATCACCCACCTGTTGATCTTTCAAAATATGATCAATGCAACCAAACGTGAACGCCCGGAACTTTTCACACCCGAACTGATGGACGATGTATACGATATGTTCGAAAAAGCGGTCGATCTTGAAATCAGCTGGGGACAGTACATCACTGAAGGGCAGATTTTAGGACTGACCAATGACATCATCGAAGACTATATCAAATATCTTGCCGATCAAAGACTGCATGCAGTAGGTCTTAAAAAACTTTACAATGCCGAACACCCTATCAAATGGGTAGACAGTTTTTCTAAATTCAACGATCAGAAAACCAACTTTTTCGAAGGAAACGTTACCAATTATTCCAAAGGAAGCCTGAACTTTGACGACTTCTAACAAAGAACTCGTTTCGCTGCAGTTTCCTTTTTTCGAGGATCGCTACGAAGAGAATCTAAAAACCCTGCTCTCTCTCATAGACAAAGCTCCCGAAGATGCCGTTGTCGTTGCACCTGAGCTTTGTCTGACGAATTTCAGCTTTCAAAAGATGGAAGAAGCTGCGGCATTTGGCGAAATAGCAAAAGAAGAGATCAAAAAACGCGCACAAAAACGAGTCGTCACTCTCTCCATGACGGAAAAAATAGATGGACATTTTTATAATAGTGCCAAACTATTTCATGAAGGTAAAGAGATCTACTCTCAGCCAAAAGCAAAACTTTTTGCTTTTGGAGACGAAGACAAGTACTTTACGCCCGGTGATTCTAAAAAATTTCAAATAGTTGAAATCGATGGTTTACGCTATGCGGTTTTAATCTGTTTTGAGATAAGATTCGTAGAACTTTGGCTGCAAATACAGGGAGCAGATATCATCATGATACCGGCGCTTTGGGGAAAACTTCGTAAAGAACAACTTGAAGCGATTACCAAGTCGATGGCTATCATCAATCAAGCCTTTGTCGTCCTTGCCGACAGTGCAAATGAAGATATGGCAAAATCTTCCGGTATCATCACCCCTTTTGGAAAAGAGTACCGCGATGACGAAAACAACTACATCTCCCATCTTGCAGATCTTAAAGAGATAAAAAAAATGCGCAGATATATGGATATAGGACTTACATGATCAGAAGACACCTCCAAAACGGCTCGATACATATGCACAAATGTGAAGAACTGGCACGTGAAATCAACGCCGTTTTTCCTCTTTCTCCCGAAGTCCAGCAAGCCATAGCCCAAACACAGCGTGAGATATTCGTCCCGACAGGGTTTAAGCACCATGCATATAAACTCGACGCTCTGCCACTCTCTTCAAATCAATGGATCAGCTCACCCCTGACAGTCGCAAAAATGACCGAAGCACTCTCGCCGCAGGGAGCGGACTCAGTTTTGGAAATAGGCTGCGGTAGCGGCTATCAGGCAGCAGTGCTGAGTAAACTCTTCAGGCGTGTTTTTACAATCGAGAGGATCGAAAAACTGCTTATCGAAGCGAAAGAACGCTTCAGACAACTGGGGCTGACAAATATCAATACCCGCTTTGACGACGGTAACAGAGGTTGGCGAACATATGCGCCATATGATCGTATCCTTTTTTCTGCTTCTGCAAAAGAGCCACCTGTAAACCTTTTCGACCAACTGGCAGACGGGGGAATCCTTGTTGCGCCTATCGAAGAAAACGGTAAACAAGTCATCACACGTTTCATCAAAAACGGCAATAAAATCAAGGTCCAAAAGCTTGAAAGCTGCCTGTTCGTACCTGTCAAAACCGGTGTGGAACGCTAAACTCTAACTTTTTTATACCTTCTGTCGATATATCCTGTAGAAAATTTCTATTTAGGATATGTGTATATGAAAAAAAAACTCTCTATTTTCACTTTGCTTCTGATATTGCACCATACTCTTTTTGCACAAAATCTTTTGAAAAACGGAGATTTCGAAGAGGGTAAAAAGCACTGGTTCTTCACCTCCAAAGCCAATGCAAAAATCACAAAAGAGAGCCGTCACGGGGCTAAAGCCATCTCGTATCAACAAGGGGGTATCAACCAGGATATCAGCCCTTCCCTCGCTATCGATAAAGATAAAAGATATATTTTAAAAGGCTATTATAAAACGAAAAATCAAGTCGATGGTATCTGGCTGGGAATAGTCTATATGGACAAAGACTGGAATACCCTATCCGAAAAAGAGCTTTCGCTCGATCCGGGCAAAACAGACTATATACCCTTTTTACTGGTTTCAAAACCTCCTCTCAACAGTAAATATATCTCTTTGTGGACTTGGTCACAAACGCAAGACAGTGGTAAAACCTATTTCGATACTTTTAGTTTTACAAAAGAGTCCGTATCCGCCACAAACCACCCTCCCTCTATCGAAAATATTCCCACACAGGAAAACACGACAGCAGAAGCGCTTTCATTGCAAATTCACGCAAATGACGCAGATGGGGATGCACTTTTATATACACTGGAGGGACTACCTTCGGACGATATCTCCATCGATACACAAACAGGCAAAATTCAGGGCTTTGTCAAGCAAGCCGGAGAGTACAATGTCACCGTCACTGTCGTCGATACGAAAAACGCTTTGTCACAAAAACATTTTTTATGGAAATTCACACAACCCAAAACAGATCCCTGCAACCGTCTGCAAAACGGAGAGTTCGAGACGGATACCGGCTTTTGGGATACCTATGCCCAATATGAACTTTCCACGCAAGCACATACAGGAAACAAAGCATTACGTCTGATAAGCGGAGGATTGGATCAGACTATCACTCTTGATGAGAATAAAGTCGATACATTTCAATTTCATGGTTTTTACCGTACACAAAACAGTATCAACGGGGCTTGGCTGGGACTTATCTTTTTCGATAAAGAGAACAAAGTGATCTCTTCGCAAGAGATAGCACTCTCACAAACCGATACCTACCAGCCGTTCACTCTCAGCGCTACGAGTCCCCAAAAAGCAAAATATCTTCAAGCCTGGATCTGGGTAGAAGAGAAACAAGGAGGTGCACTGTTGCTAGATAGTTTGAAAATAAGCCAAAGCAGTTGTTTCAAGTATGTCGTTCCCTCTTCTTTGCCTCCGGGGAACCTTTCCGTTTCGGACGTACCTCAGTTTGTCGTTATAGGTTTTGACGACAATACCAAAGCCGAGGGTATCGAGTGGGCGCTGGATCTGTTCAAAAACAAAAAAAATCCCGACGGTACACCTGCCAGAGTCTCTTTTTACTTCAATACCAAAGGTTTTTCGCAGTGGATCGAAGATGATCCCGAACAACTGCTTCAGGCGGCAAAAAAACTTAAAAATAGCGGACATGAAGTTGCAAATCATACTTATGCCCACCATACAGACATAGACAACAGCAACTGGGACGATTACGTCAAACAAATCATCAACCTCAGCCAAAACAGGTGGAAAACAAAACTGCAAAAAGCAACAAACGATTTAATCCAAAAAGCCGGTTTTGCACAAGATGAAATCGTCGGATTCAGGGCACCGTACCTTCTTTACACACAAGCGCTTTTCACGCAACTTAAAAATGAAAAGTTTTTGTATGACTGTTCCATAGAAGAAGGGTATGCAGAAAAATTCGACGGTACGAATTTCCGCTGGCCTTATCAGCTAAACGACGGTTCACCGGGACATAATGAAAGCTGGTACAACAACCCCAACAATCCAAATCATGTCACGATCAAAGGAGTAGCCGGACTTTGGGAGCTACCAAACTACGTACTGATGATACCAAAAGACAAGGAGTGCTCGAAGTACGGTATCAAAAGCGGCTTATGGAGTCGCATGAAACAAAGACTTCCCTATATCGAGGATTATAAATTTACAGGCTTTGATTACAACCTCTGGAGTGAAGCGGCACTAAGTAAAGAGGAGGTACTGGGTATTTTAAAATATAACCTTGATCTTAGACTACAGGGAAACCGTGCACCTTTTATGTTCGGAGCACATACCCAGTACTATACACACGAATGGGCAAATGCACACAGCACCAATGCAAATTACCAACAGATGCGCGAAGCGATCTCGGAGTTCATTGTGTATGCACTCTCAAAACCCGAAGTTCGCATTGTGCCTGCAAAAGAGATTATCAACTGGTGTGCCAACCCCACCCCACTATCTAAAAGGAGTGCACAATGATCCAAATAGTAACAACACTGGCTATAACACTACTTTTTGCAGCCGGTTGCGGCGGTGGCAATACTACAGACAAAAGTACAAGTAGCGATTCCACCTACATCGCAAAAAGCATAGACAACCGCTCCAAAGAGAGTTACGGACATCTGGCAAATGCAACAGTCAATATCTATCAACTTGACGGGGGAGAAAAAAAATTGCTTTTTTCCGAGAAAACAAGTGACGGAGATGACTTATCGGACATCGGAAATTTCCCCAATCACTATGCAAGCCTACGTCCCGGCACATACTATCAACTGGAGGTTTTCGGCGGAGAAAACTGGGATACGGATAAAGACGGTATCAAAGATGCGTCTGCCACAAAAAACACCAAACATTACAGAGCAATCTACAAAGGTCATAAATTACACACTTCATGGTGGCAAACAACGACGACAGGGATCATAGTCGGCGGAGAAAAAGAGGAGTATTAACATTTATTAACGAATAGACGATATTATTGCAAATAATTATCTAAAAAGGGCATTTCATGAAATTGCTACAAGAGTTCATTCAAAAAGAGTCCAGTGCGGGAATACTCCTTATCATCATGACAATCCTGGCTCTGTTTTTGCAAAATAGTTTTCTCTCAGACTTTTACAACAGTTTTCTCCACACGCATGTAGAGATTCGTTTTGGAGATCTACAAATCGCCAAACCCCTGCT
>Ga0256843_1002560_pt1 | contig 13176 bp, 8 predicted proteins | sample AlvinellametaG_FD_191572 | JGI IMG/M metagenome (GOLD analysis project Ga0256843, IMG submission 191572) | Pompeii worm associated microbial communities from hydrothermal vent at the East Pacific Rise, Pacific Ocean - Alvinella | ecosystem: Host-associated > Annelida > Integument > Unclassified ... | reverse complement strand
TCGGCCCCGTCGGCTTTGGATGTTGCCCCCGCACCGCCGCCTATGGTTTCGTAGTAGCCAAAATCCTCGTTGCCGAATATCACGTTGTTCATGCACCCCTGGCTGGCCGACGCTGTGCCAAAGAGCCCCAACACCAGATCGACGATGCGTTGGCTGGTGGTAATATTTCCCCCCGCCACGGCGGCTTGGGGAGAAGGATGAAGCAGAGAGTTTTCGGGCAGTCGCAGTGTAACGGGCCCCAGCAAGCCGTCATTTAGCGGCAAATCGCGCCCAATCATCACCCTTAGCGCGTAGACCAGCGCCGAGCGCACCACGGCGGGCGGGGTGTTTTGGTTGCCAAAAAGCTGGGGCGAACTGCCGCCAAAATCAAAAAGGGCCCCGCCCTTTGCGTCGATTCGCACCCGCAAACGGATCTCGGCGCCGTTGTCCAGCCTGTCCGCTCCCTCGGCCTCCCCCGCCCCTTTTTGGAGCAAAAAGGCGCGCACCGCTTCGGCGCTGACCTCCTGAATACGGCGCATATACCCTTCCAGCGCCTCCCAGCCCTCGCTTTTAGCCAGCGCCGCCATAGCCGTCAGCCCCTCTCTGTTGGCCGCCGTCTGGGCCCGCAGATCGCTTAAGTTATCCTCTATCCGCCTGGCCCCCGCCGCTTCCAGCACGGCCCGCACCCCCTCTTCGTCAAAACGGTCTGCCTCAATCAGTTTAAAGTGCTCAAACCGCGCCCCCTCCTCTTCGATGGAGACGGCAAAAGGGGGCATGGAGCCCGGCACACTGCCGCCGATGTCGGCATGATGCCCCCGAGACGCCACCCAAAAGCGAACGCGCCCCTCTTTAACGTAAGGCGCCACTACGGTCATATCGGGCAGATGGGAGCCCCCCTCCCACGGCACGTTGGTTAGATACTGCTCTCCCTCTTTGGGCTTAATTTGCGCCGCAAGCGCTTTAACGACACTGCTCATGGAGCCAAGATGGACGGGAATATGGGGCGCGCTGGCGATCAGGTTGCCCTCGGCGTCAAAGAGGGCGCACGAGTAATCGAGCCGCTCTTTGATATTGGTGCTAACGGCGCTTTTGCGCAACATCGCCCCCATGCGCGACGCCACGAACCCGACCCGATTGGCCATCAACGCCAGCCGGCCCGCTTCGCTCTTGGTCGTGTCGCGCACATCGTCGCTATCTGGCAGAAAAAGACGCAGATCGCCCCGTTCATCCATCACCGCCCGTACGCCGGGCGGCACGACCACCGTGGAGGTTTCCAGGCTAATCAGCGCAGGTCCCACGGCCTCAAAGCCGGCTACGGGTCGGCGCAGATCGTAGCGCATCGCCTCTTGCCACGCCCCGCGGATAAAAAGCCTGCATAGTTCGGTGGGGGGCCTTTGTTCGGTACCGATCTTCTCGCGGCTCCAGGGGGCGTGGGCATAGGTTTTAACCAGCCGAATCGACTCGACCACCAAGCGCCGCTCGGGCATCAAAAAGCCAAACTCTCTCAAAAACCCGGCTTCAAAAGCCTCTTTGGCCCCCTCAAAGGGCACTTCCAAAGCCGTTTCGGTCCCTTCGTATTTAAGCGACGCCAAATAGGCCGTACGCGCCTCGCCACTCTCCTGACAGTCCGCCAGTTTGGCTTCCAGCGACCCAAACAGGCTCTCATCGCACATTTCAAGGGGCTTTTGCACCAACGCCTGCGCGTCGCACGACACCTCCGCCGCCGCCATCCCCCAGGCCGAAAGAATCCCCGCGTGGCGGGGAATGAGCACCTCTTTAATCCCCAGCCGCGCCGCCACGGAAACAGCGTGCTGACCCCCCGCGCCCCCAAAGGCGCAAAGGGTGTGATCTTTGGGATCGAACCCCTTTTTGAGCGTCACCTCCTTAATCGCCGTGGCCATCTGCTCGTCGGCCACCGCCAAAAAGGCCTCCGCCGTCTCCTCTATGCTTTGTCCCAACGCCTCGGCGATCGGCGCAAACCCCTCCCGGGCTGTTTCCAAACTCAAAGGCGCGTCTCTCCCGGGCCCGAAAATCCTGGGAAAACGCGTAGGATCAAGCCGCCCGGTCACCAAATTGGCGTCCGTCACGCTTAAAAACCCGCCAAGGCCGTAACAGAGCGGCCCCGGATCGGCCCCGCTACTCTCGGGCCCTACCTTTAACAGTCCGTCTTCAAAAAAGAGGCGGCTCCCGCCCCCGCTGGCGACGGTATGCAGTTGCACCTGGGGAACGCGCACCCGCATACCGGCGGTTTCGCTCTCGTGCGCCAGGGCGATTTCGCCGTCAAAGCGGCTTACATCCGTACTGGTACCGCCCATGTCAAAGCCGATCAGCGGCTTTTTGCGATAGAGGGTTTTAAGTGCCGCCACCCCGCCCGCCGGGCCGCTTAACAGTGCCCGCGAACCCGCAAACGCTTCGGGCGTACAAAGCGTACCGTCGCTACGCATCAGCCGCACTTTGTGGCGCATCGCCTCGCCAAAAGGGGCGAAAAAATCTTCTAAATAGCGCTTGAGCGCAGGGGTTAAATAGGCATCAATAAGTGCCGTTTCGGTACGGGCCAGGTATCCCGGTATGGGCGATATTTCGTGGGCGCAAACCGCCTCAAACCCCATCGACTCGGCAATTTCGGCCACCCTCTTTTCATGCTCGACGTACCCGTAGCCGTGCATCAGGCTAATAAGCAGACGACGGCTCTTAAGGCGCCCCAGCGCCAGCCTTACCTGCCGCTCGTCAACCTCTTTTTCGACCCTAAACTCTCCATCCCGCACATAAACCCTCGCGTCGATCGCGGCGATTTCGTCGGTAAGGGGCTCGGGTTTTTGGATCGTCAGAGCAAATAGGTCGGGTCGGCTCTGATCACCGATCTTTAGCAGATCCTCAAACCCCTTGGTCAGCGCCAAGGCTACCGGCTCGCCTTTTCGTTCCAACAAGGCGTTGGTGGCGATGGTGGTTCCCATGCGCACCTCACCGATCTTGGAAGCATCAAAGCGGTGGGCTTCGCCGAAAAGCTCGGCCAACACCTCGCCGATGGCGTAACCGCACGACTCGGCGTATTGATCACTTTGGCTTAGCACCTTTTTAACAATCACTCTCTCGCCGTATCGGGCAATGAGATCGGTAAACGTGCCGCCCCTGTCAATGGCGAAATCGACGGTTTGCATCGGGGTTTCCTTGTCTGCAATATCGGTTTTTTGGTAAAATTTTAGTGAGTAGCAACCTTGGTTGGGTCAACGGCCCGGCATTGAACCCGGAAGATTACTCTTCCGGGTTTTTTTTTGCCGGGCCAAGACTCAACCAAGGAGGCCATCATGCGGTTGCTACTCGTCCTTGCACTCCTTGCTATTTTGGCAAGCAGAGCCTACTAACCGCATAGGGTCGGGGATTTCCCGGCCCGGCCTCCTATTTGAGTCCTCGAATCTGATAGGTAATATCCCCCGCCCCGAAAGCCACGACCAGATCCTTTTCAAAGCGCCTTAACTCCCCGCCCTTTTCATCCAACGCCTTGACCGCGCCGCCCTCTTTGGTCACCCGCACAGCCATGGTGAGGTTGTAGCCGCCAAACGCGCCTTTTAAATCAATCGGCACCTCCACCTCACCCGCCGCCCAGATGGGCAAAATCACCAACTCGTCCACCCCTTCAAAGCACTCGACAAAACCTTTGAGGTTGTCCATGGTGCGGGAGTATTTGTGCGGCTGCCAGATGGCCGTGATTTTACGAAAGCCCCGCATCTTCGCGTAGGTTTTAAGCGCCTTGAGCGTGGCGCCGATCTCGGTGGGGTGGTGGCCGTAGTCGTCAATAACCACCCAATCCTCGCGGTTTTCAATAATGTCAAAGCGCTTTTTGATCCCCTTGTAATTTAGCAGATTGCGCCGCACCCTCTTAACATCCATCCCCTCGTGCAGTGCCGCCAAAATCGCCAGCGCCGCGTCCACGGCGATATGCTCACCCATACCGAAAACCTCAAAAACACCCAGGTCCCGCAATTTAAAACGGGTGTGGGGCTCGCCGTCAATAAGCACATACTCCACATCAAAGATCTCTTTAGAAGGGTAAAGCCGCTCGGCGGGCATATCCAAAGCACCCAAAAAAGAGTCTTCGGCGTTGATCACCCGCACCTTCGCCAACTCCAAAAACTTCTTATACGCCCCGTAAAAGCGATCCAAGTCGTAATCGTAATACTCCATATGCTCGGGCTCGACGTTGGTGACAATCGCCAAATAGGGGTTGCAGTTTAAAAAGCTGGCATCACTCTCATCCGCTTCAAAGACGACCCAATTGTTAGGCGCCGTGCGGACGTTGGAGTGAAACGTTTTGGCAATGGCGCCGATGACGGCGTTGGTATCGGCCATGATCTCGGCCAGCATCGCCGACGTGGTGCTTTTGCCGTGCGCCCCGCCGACGGCGTAGACCTTTTTGTCTTTCAAAATAAATTTTAGCGCCTCTTTACGGGCATAAAGCGGTATACCCAGTTCCTTGGCGCGGATATACTCAGGGTTGTTTTTGCGTACCGCCGCCGAATGGATCACCATGTCGGCCCCTTCCACCGCGTCACCGTGGTGGGGAATGGTGATCTTGGCGCCGTATTTGAGCGCCAGTTCGTCGGTAATTTCGCTTTGGCGAATATCCGATCCGCTGATGCTATGCCCCTCGCCGGCCAAAAACTTGGCCAGCGCCGAAATACCGATGCCCCCGATACCGATAAAGTGGATTCTCACTGCTTCAGACTCTCCAGCTCTTTGAGTGCCGTCTCCAAGACATCCGCCTTCTCTTTCATAAAGCCTTCGACGGCGGGTTTGAAGTTGGTGAGAAAAAAGCCGTAGATTTCGCTGTCGTTGGGGTTTTTGGTATCGACCAGTTCATCGATAAAATCATCCAGTTTCATCTGCGACGCGGCGGCGGCGATATGGGGCATCATGGCTTGAGAGAGCGTTTCGTCGGCGGCGATGTGGTGCAAAATCAAAAAGATCTCTTTGGCGCCTTTGAAGTCATTCTCGCTCCAACGCTCAATGCCGTGCTCGTAAATGCCTCTTAGCGTATAGAGATCTTCGGGATTGTGCAGATCGAAAAAGCTCTGGCTCTCCAGTTTTGAAGCCAAACGATCAAAGACGGTTTGCAAAATCTCGGTATAGATCCGATCAAGCCGCTCACCGCCAAGGTCAAGCATCACGGATGTATCCAACACCTCATACATCCCCTGAACACGCTTGGCTTTGACCGCCTCATCCTCTTTGAGTTTGAGTTGCATCATAAATTCGGGGTTGTTTTTCAGATCGGCAAATTCGTTACTCATGGGTATCCTTGAGAATTTAAGGTAGATTGCCTGCGATTGTAGCGAAAAGAAGGTTTGAAAGTGTTAAAAGTGAAGAAAAATGGTGCGCAGAGCGAGACTTGAACTCGCACGCCGAAATGGCACTGCCCCCTCAAGACAGCGTGTCTACCGATTCCACCACCTGCGCGTGTTTGACAGTAATTTGTTTAGCGGTCGAAATATTAGCAAAAAAAGCGGGCCGCGTCAAGAGCGACGCGACCCGCCGAAAAACTTCCCGAATTATCCGAGGAAGGGGTTTGCGTACAGCGCGATCAGCGCGATAACGAGGGTATAGATAACCTGCGCTTCGATCATCGCCAGGGCGATGAACATGGTGGTCATCAGTTTACCGCCCAGACCGGGGTTGCGAGCCGTACCGGCAATGGTTGCCGCGGCGGTATGACCCATACCGATCGCGCCACCCAGAGCGGCCAAACCCAGACCGACACCCGCGGCGACAACGCTGTAGGCTTGAATCATAGACTCACCTTCACCCGCAAACGCAAAACCCGCGAATGCTACCATCAGAAGAAAAAACTTTTTCATGAAAAAGCTCCTGTGTAAATTTTCCGGATTCCCGCTCCGGCCGCGTGCAAAGTCCGTTCGGCTTGCGTATCCCTACTTATCACTTTGCAGGCGCATTGTAACCTCTTTTTCGTAAAAAGAGGTTTAATTCAGCGGCTCGGGCAGTTCCAATGAGATCTTGTGGCCTTGTTGCTGAATTACCCTCACCTCAATCTCCTGCCCCTCGCTAAGCACGTCGGAAGGGTGATCAAGCCGTCGGCGGGAGATTTTGGAGATATGCAAAAGTCCGTCAACCCCCTCCTGCAGTTCCACGAAAGCACCGAAATCCACCAGCTTTTTCACCCGTCCCTTAACGATCTGACCCGGCTCATATTTGGGAATTTCCCGCTTTGCAGGCCCCTCGCTGGCGATTTTACGGATATGGTCACAGGCGGCTTTGACCTTGGCTTTGCTGGGGCCGCTCACTTTCACCTGCCCCTCTTTTTTATCCAGATCGATACTCACCTCAAAGCTCTCGATGATCTCTTTGATGGTCTTGCCCGCCTGGCCGATGATATCGACAATACGGGAGGGGTCGACATGAAAGACTTCACTGCTGGGCAGAACCGATTCGTTAATCTCGATCTCTTTGGCCGCCTCTTCCATCTTGCCCAAAATATGAAGCCTCGCCTCTTTGGCCTGCTCCAGCGCCTCTTTAAGCAGATCCAAAGAGATGCCGCCGAGTTTAATATCCATCTGTAACGCCGTAATGCCCTCTTTGGTACCGGCCACTTTAAAGTCCATGTCACCGTCGTGATCTTCCAGGCCCATGATGTCGGTCAAAATAGCGTAGCGCTCTCCCTCGCTCACCAGCCCCATGGCCACCCCGGCCACCAGCTCAAGCACCGGCACGTCGGCGGCTTTCAGCGCCAATGAGCCGCCGCACACCGTCGCCATGGAAGAGGAGCCGTTGGACTCCAGAATCTCCGAGACCAGCCGTACAATGGCATCCAGTCGCGTCTTGTCCAACGTAGGCTCCAGCGCCCGCTTGGCCAGGTTGCCGTGGCCCAGCTCCCGACGACCCGGAGGGCCCACGCGGCTCGCTTCGCCCACGCTAAAACCGGGAAAGTTGTAGTGCACCATGAACTCTTCGTAGCTGGCGCTCTTGCCCGTGATGCGCTCAAACATCTGGGCATCCTGCCGATTACCCAGCGTGCAGGTGACCAGCGCCTGGGTCTCGCCGCGGGTAAAGAGGCAGGAGCCGTGCACGCTTGGCAGAAGATTGGTCTCAATGGATATGGGCCGCACCTCTTTAAGACCCCGGCCGTCGGCCCGGCGTCCCTCTTCCAAGATCATGCGGCGCACCATATCGCGTTTTAGCGTCTCGACCGCCGTTTTGACCTCCTCTTCGCACCAACCCTCTTTCTGGGCGGTCTCATCGGCCAAAACAGAGGCGACAATATTTTTAAGCGCCCCGCCCCGCTCGCTTTTGGCCATGCCGTTTAGAGCCGACGCGATCTCCTCACGGTAAAACTCCTCGACATACGCAAGCACCCCTTCCGAAACCTTTTGCGTAAAAAGGGGCACCTCCCGTTTCGGTTTGGCCGCTGACACCAAATAGCGCTCGTAAGCTTTCGCCGCCTCCTGAATGCCCCGCTGGGCCAGCTCAATCGCCTCCAACAGCTCCGATTCGCTAAGCGCGTTGGTTTTGGGAATCTGCTCTACCCCCTCCATCAGCGCCGGATCCATCAGCGGATCAATGCTGACTGTCGGCTCAAGCATCACCTCAACCCCGCCGATACTGCGCATCTCGATCATCAACAACTCATCGGCCGTTCCCGAGACAAACAGATCCAGCGTGCCGCTCTCCAGCTCCTCCAGCGTAGGGTTAAGCACCCACTCACCCTCCCGGCGCCCTATCCGTACGCCCGCCGGACATTTGGTGACGGGAATATCGGAGACAAAAAGCGCTGACGCCGCCGCGTCAAGCGCCAGCGACTGCAGATCGGCCTCCTCATCGACGCTTAGTAACATCACGGTAATCTGCACCGGGTTTAAAAAGCCGTCGGGAAAGAGCGGACGAAGGGTTCTGTCAATGAGACGGGATGTCAATGTCTCAAAATCCCCCGGCTTCATCTCCCGCTTTACAAAGCCGCCGGGAATCTTGCCCGCCGCGTAACTCTTTTCAATGTACTGCACCGTCAGGGGCAAGAAGGGCTCGTCAATGGGCTTCTCATCCATCACCGCCGTCGCCAGCAAAACGGTCTTGCCGCACCGCAAAACCACCGACCCGTTGGCCTGCCTGGCCAATTTGCCCGTCTCAATAACCACCGTTCTGTTGTTTACCTCAAACTCAAATCGACATCCCATTCTCTATCCTTATGTTTTAAAACCGAAACTGTTTGACATGACCCTCTTTGGGAAACTGCTTGTCAATCTCCTCCTCGCTGAAGCTGAAGCGATAGTTTTCGGCATAAGCCTTCAGCAGGGCGTAGGCTTCGTTGATTTTGGCCATCTCCCCGGCGTCACCGCCCCTGTCGGGATGGTATTGAACCGCCAGTGTACGGTAGCGCTCGGTAATCTCTTTAAGCGTCACGAGCGGCGGCAATCCCAATGTCTCCAGCGCTGTGTGGATCTTTTGGTAAGCTTTTGACTGACTCATTTCAGCGCGCCGGCCGCGCCGGCGCCCGCACCCAGAAGATACTTCATGCGCTCATCCTCAAAGCGGATCCCCAACCCGAAAAAGAGGTTGTCCGCTGAGGAGTTGAGGAAGTTGTCGTATCCCACGTAGGCGTTGAGATACTTATAAAACCGGTAACGCAGGGTGGCTCTTAGGTGGGCGTTGGTGCCCCGAAGGTCGTTGACGGCGTTAAAGTCAAAGGCGTCCAAAGAGAGTTTCCACCTGTCATGGTTCCAGTAGTAATCAATCCCGCCGCCCGCGGTGTTTTCGATTAGACCGCCCCGGATCATGAAATCGCGATACCGTTTGCCCACCTGGGCCGAGACATACCAGTCATTCTCCTCATGATCCAACTCTCCCAGGTATGTGCCGTCATCCAACTGTTCGCCGTAATTGGGCGTTGAAACCACATCCAGCATATAGTGGCGCGTATAGTAGGGCATATAATCCACATGCAGGGAGCCGCGGTAATCATTGTCATTGGCCATATAAAAGGCATCCATACCAAGTTCCAGCTTCGACTGGGTCACGGCGTCAAGATAGCGGTTGATCTTGTACATCGTCTTCTCGCCGCTGGTAAAGAAATTGTTCACAGAAAGCAGTGCCTTATTGAGCGGCTTACGATTTTCTTGTACCACCGCGTCTAAATCATCTTCCAAAGACTCAAACTTATCCGCCAATGTCGGCAGGCGCCTGTCCAAAGTTTTTCCCGCTCCCTTGTAGGCGTCAATGGTCTCTTCCAACTTGGCCATCAACCCCGGCAGATCGGCGTTGATGGTATCGGCGCTTTGGGCGAATTTTTCCGACATCTTGCCAAACTTCACCGCCGCGCCGTTGATATTCTCTACCATCCGTGTCAGATTCTCTCGGTTTTTGGCCACGACCTCTTTAAGGTCTTTGGTCAACTGCTCCAGGTTGGCAAACGTATGACGCAACTGCTCTCTACTCTGCTCATTAAGGGTCTGGCGAAGCTCATGAATAAACTGTTTCAGCTCCGCCGCCGCTGAGGCCACTTCCGATCCCATCTGTTCCAAAGAGGCCGTATACAATGAGCGCTTCAATGCCCCGCTATTGGCCAGATAGTTTTCAGACTGACCCGGGATGATACTGACATATTTGCCCCCCAGCATGGAAGCCTGCTCCAGCTTCACCGCCGAGTCGGAAGGAATTTTAACGCCCTGATCAATAAAAAGGCGAAGACGAACACTCTTATCCGCCAATCCCATACCTTCCACATAGCCGATCTCAACCCCGCGCATCTTGACTTTGGCGTGATTTTCCAGGCCGCTGGCATCCTGCACGTAGGCATCAATCTTATACCCTTTGCGTCCCACGCCCTGAAAATTGTTCACCTGCGTGGTCAGCAAAAAGGCAAACAGCAGTCCAAGGGCGACAAACAATCCCACTTTGGCTTCGGTTTTCATAGCCGTGATCCATCCTGTCCCGCCGCTTGCAAGGCGTAACTGAATGCCCCAAACGGCACAATATTGATTGTAAAGTAGACCATCACGTTATGGATATTGTCCGCGCCGCCCGCGCTGTTGAGGATGGGTTGAATCTCATCCCGAATCCCAATGTCCAGATCCCAGCACCGGCGGTAAAAGTGGGTACCGATTCCCCATCGGCTCACTTCATCACTCAGCTTATCATAGGAGATTGAACCGTACAGGGTGTGTCCCTCCTCAAACCGGTAGCTGGCGTTTGCCGAAAAGAAGTTGGAGGTGGTGGTCATGCTCTCATCTTTTTGTAACCGTTGCTTGTAGAGGTGGTTGAGCGAAAGGGCAAACCGGGGATACTCCAGTTTGATGTAGGAAGAGGCGCTACTAAGATCGGACGCGTCATAGTTGTAAAAGAGGTTGGTATACAGTTGAAGGTTTTTTGTCAACGCAAACCGTATCTCCTGCTCCAGGTCACCCCAATCGGTATCGCTGTAGCCGTCAATATCTTCCAGAAAAATCGGCTGGGCGATCCGATAGTAGAGCATATTTTCCCCACTGCCGTCATAAAGATAGTTGATCATATTCAACGACAGATTCTCTCTGGGCATCAATAGCACCTGCACATTGTCTACCGCCCGACCGCTGTCATTCTCAAATCCGGGGTGGGTATAGGTGGCGCGCAACTGCATGGTATGAAAATGGTCCCCGTAAGGCTTGGCCAGATCGGTATAGAGACTGAGCGTCTGGTAGTCTCTTAGCGTCGTGTAGTGATCATCATAGATCTCCTGCTCCGTCAGACTATCTTCCATATTGGTATAACCCGAATAGGCGTAATAGAGGTTCTCTACCGCGGCGACTTTAAGAAAGTCATTCAAAAAACTGCCGTAGGCCGAAACCGGCAAAGAGGCTTCATGGAAGTGGATATGTTTGCCCGATTCGGTAAAGTAGTGGTTATAGCGGTAATCAAACGCGTATTGGGCAAACCCCAGGTTGAGCAATGTCGATTGATAATGGTGCAGTTGTACCATCGGGGCGCTTTGGAAAACATCTTTTTGACCGTCCCGGTCATAACGGGTATCTATATAATAGCGTCCGTAAAGACCGGCATAGTTGTTTTCACTGTTGATAAAGTAATTCAACCTGGACATTACCTGGGAACTGTGATAGTAGGACGAGGAGAGAACCGATTGCAAATTCAGGTAATCGGGATCGTTCAGGTAGGTCACATCGGCATAAAAACCGTCGTCATACCTGTCGCTGTGGCCGAAAAAGGGCGCTTTGTTCTCATAATGCAACTGCAAACCGTACTGAGACTCGTTTTTTAGATCGTACTCATCCATATAGCTCTGTTTGGTTTTAAAATAGCCGCCCCGTACATAGCCGTAGGAGTGGTCGGTATCGACAAAACGGAACGTCGCGTACATCCCCGCGCCCCGCTTGGCCCGAAACTGGGGCGTAAACTCCAAATCCCACTGCGGATCGACGGCGATATAGAGCGACTGGGCATAGGCAAAGCCGTCTTTGCCCGAATAACCGATACTGGGACGCAACAGTCCGCTCCGCCGCTCGCGGTTAAGCGACGTACCGATATAAGGAAGGTAGAAAACCGGCACCTTGCCCGCGTAAAAACGGGGATTCCAGATATCAAGCCACTGGGTCTTCTCATTGTATTTGGCGGAACTAAAAGCAATGTGCCAATCCGGACAGGTGACGCTACAGCTTGAAAGAAGGGCCTTTTGCAGTTTCATCACATCTTTGATTTTCTCGCTACTTCCACCCCGCAACCAAAGCTCACTTTGAAGGTCGGCCATGAAAAAGCGGGTGGCCAGATCCTGCTCTTTTTTCAGGTCCAAAAAGACATAGTCGCTGAGCATCACATACTCAAGGCCTTTGAGCAGGGTCACGTGACCGTAGAGCTTGACAATGGCGTTTTTGGTGTCGTAAATCGCCCGGTCGGCCTGTAATATCTTATCTTGGTAGTAAAAAACCACGTCACCGTCGGCTTTGATCACATCGCCGTCACGCTCCACGTGGCTCGCGAGCATCTGCACCTGCGTAACCGGCACGGTCACGCCCCAAAGAAAGAGAGCCGAGAAAAAAAGAATCACTATTTTACGCATTAATCACTACCGTTGATGAAGTTTTGTCGTGCAGGGTTTGACGCTTTGGATCGAAAAACGCGATCACAAACCCCAGGTACATAACCATTTCGCTGATAACCCGAAAGATCGCCCGGTTAAACGCAGAGCCAAAGCCCACCGCGCCGTTATCGGAGGCGCGGGCGACTCGCATACCCATCGCTATTTTACCCAAAGATGCCCCATATTGCCATACAAAAAGGGTATGGTAGGCGATTTTGACCATCACCATATAGAGCCAAACGGCGTTGAGCATGGCCGCCACCGCTTCGGGCGAGCCCATCTTTCCCAGCTCTTCCCACAACGCCGCGACAAAGACAAAAGAGATGAGCAGATCATCCAGCGCGTACGCCAACATCCGCCGCCCCAAAGGAGCGTAGGGTGTCGACTCTCGGGACTCAGGCAGACGCAAAACTCACCTTTCCTCCCGCAGGGCCTGCCAGGCGATGTCGGTTCGGCACTGCTTGCCGGCAAAGTGCACCTGTCCGCAGAGCATATAGGCGTTGTCCCTGGCCTCTTTGATTGAGCCGCCCAGGCCTACGCACACCAACACCCGGCCGCCGGTGGCCATCAGCTTGCCATCCATCAGGCTCACGCCGGCATAGGCGATATGCGCCTTCTCTTTCAGCTCGGTGTGGACAATCTCATCCACCACGATCTCGGCCGGTTCACTGCTTTTGTAGGGGTAGTCACGGCTGGCCATCACCACGCCCACGGCATATTGGTCACTAAAGCGCACCTCCAGCTCCTTCAGCCGACCGGTGGCCGCTTTCATGAAGAGCTCGCTGGCGGGCGTCTCAAGCAGAGGCATCAGCACCTCGCACTCCGGATCGCCGAAACGGACATTAAACTCCAGCGTGTAGGGCTCGCCGTTCACAATCATCAACCCCACAAAAAGCACCCCCTCAAAGGGCATCCCCTCTTCGGCCATCCCCGCCATCGTGGGCTTGACAATCCGCTCTTCAATCTTGTCGTAAAGCGCTTTGTCAATCAGCGGGGTGGGCGCGTACGCCCCCATGCCGCCGGTATTGGGGCCTTCGTCGTTATCCAGTAGGCGTTTGTGATCCTGCGCCGCGGGCAAAATCACATAATCTTTCCCGTCACAGACGGCAAACACCGAAAGCTCATAG
>Ga0256843_1002559_pt1 | contig 13177 bp, 10 predicted proteins | sample AlvinellametaG_FD_191572 | JGI IMG/M metagenome (GOLD analysis project Ga0256843, IMG submission 191572) | Pompeii worm associated microbial communities from hydrothermal vent at the East Pacific Rise, Pacific Ocean - Alvinella | ecosystem: Host-associated > Annelida > Integument > Unclassified ... | reverse complement strand
TGGACCAGTTGAAAACATCGGTACAAATGGCTTCTTATGAGCAAAAAGATCCGGTGTTGATTTACAAATTCGAAGCTTTTGAATTATTCCGCAATATGCTGGATAAAATCAATAAAGACGTATTGTCGTTCTTGTTCAAAGGCGATTTACCCACGCAAGACCCGAATCAGGTTCGCGAAGCCCGTCAGCAACGCCGTCCCAAGCAAAAATTGAAAGAAAGCCGCGCCAATGATATTCCGTCCTTGGAAGAAATGGCTGCCAATAACAAACAAGCCATGCAAGGCGGTCAAAAGCAGGAAATCACTTCGCCTATCCGCAAAGGAAAAACCTATGGCCGGAATGAAATCGTAACGATAATGAACATCAACAACGGCGAGAAAAAACAAATCAAATACAAAAAAGCCCTCCCCATGATTGAAAGTGGTGAATGGGTGATTCAGGAGTAGTTAATAATGGAATAATTAAAAAATGCCTCACTGGATAAGTGAGGTATTTTTTTATAGATTTTTTTTCTGCATATAATAAAATCCGTATCCCAAAGCTGCCAATAAGATGATTGCTATATAAGGATGCGCCCCGAAACCTTGTGCTCCGTCCAGAAAAATAGTGAGTAAAACACCGGCAATGGCACCGCCGAAATGTGCTTCGTGTCCGATGCGTGTCATGGCATTCTGACTGCCTTTTACCGTGTACCAAAGGTATCCCAGTGCGTACAAAATAGCCGGAATAGGGATAATGGCAAACAAATATATAAAAGAAGAAGGACGCAAGGTGACAAATGCATAAACCACGGCATTTACACCGGCAGAAGCTCCGATAGCCGCATACCACAAATCTTTTTTATGAAAATGATAGGCCAAGTAATTTCCGGCCAATACCCCGCCGAAGTAAATCAACATAAAACCGCCGGTACCGAAATAATGTACCAGAAAATCCCCGAAAAAATACAAGGTAAACATATTGACCAAAAAGTGATTCCAATCGGCGTGTAAAAAAGCACTACTGATAAAACGGTAGTACTCGCCGGCTTGAATACCGGAAACAGAAAATTTATATTTTTCAAAAAAACGGTGATCGTTAAAGCCCATATAGGTAATGATTCCCGTAATGATAATAAGTATGGTTGATGCTGACATATTTTTTATTTTTTTTATTTAATTTAGGGTGCTCGTGCTTGTCATATACGGTGTTCGAGCTTGTCGAGAACACCATGCCTGCCTTTAGGATCATTTCAATACTTCGATACTTCGACAAGCTCAGCACAAACAAGCTCAATGACCGGCTACAATTCAAACAAGGATTGTACCATTCGTTTGATAACTGCAGTTTTGTCATCTTTTTTATGGACAAATTCTCCGTTTTTATAGCTGTAATCTTTTTTCCAATGATGGAAATTTTCGGTTAATTCTTGTATGGATTGCATGATATAGGACACTTCGGCATCCGAAGTAGTCGGGTGGATAGACAGGCGTATCCATCCGGGTTTGTTGGTGGAATTTCCTTGTTCTATTTCACGGACGATTTTTTGCGATTTTTCTCTGTCAACTCCCAGTAAGATATGTCCGTAGGTGCCGGCGCAACTGCATCCGCCACGGGTTTGGATGCCGTAACGGTCGTTGAGCATTCTCACGCCTAATTCATATGGCAAATCTTTGATGATAAAGGAAATTACCCCCAGTCTGTCCGTATGGTTTCCGGCTAATAATTCTATCTGTTCATTTTGTTGAAAAAACGGCAATAAGCGGTCTAATATTTCGTGTTCGCGATCTAGGATATTTTCTATGCCCATCTTTTCTTTTAATCGCATAGCCAAAGCGGCTTTTATGGTTTGCAAAAAAGCGGGAGTTCCGCCGTCTTCGCGGATTTCAGGATGCTCGAAATACCGGTGTTCTTTCCAAGGATTTGTCCACAATACGGTACCGCCTCCGGGATGATCGGGGATTTTATTATTATAGAGTTTTTTGTTTAAAACCAAAACGCCGGCACTTCCCGGACCGCCTAAAAACTTATGGGGTGAGAAAAAAATAGCATCCAATTGCTGTGATGAATTTGGATGCATATCAATGTTTACATAAGGAGCCGAACATGCAAAATCTACAAAACAGTAGCCGTCGTATCGGTGAATCAATTCTGCTACTTGGTAATAATCCGGTTGCAATCCGGTGACATTACTGCAAGCGCTTACCGAGGCAATTTTCATAGCGCGTTTATCATAGTCTTTGATCATTTCTTCAAAAGCCTCAAAATCGATGTCTTTTTCATTTTTGTAGGGGATAATTTCTACATCGGCAATGGTTTCCAGCCACGAAGTTTGATTGGAATGATGTTCCATATGCGTGACGAAAACTACCGGACGTTCATTCTCTTCCAAGTGAAGGCGGCTTTGGAATTTTTCCGGAATTTTCAGTCCCAGAATCCGTTGTAGTTTGTTGACGGCAGACGTCATCCCCTGTCCGGTCATGATGAGAATATCATCTTCATTGGCATGTACATGTTTTTTGATGATTTCTCTGGCTTCTTCATAAGCGTTTGTCATCAAGTTGCCGGTCAGGTTGGTTTTGGTATGCGTATTGGCGACAAAAGCGCCGAAATCTTCACTGATTCTTTTTTCAATGGGAGTATACAAACGTCCGCTGGCCGTCCAATCGGTATACACCAGAGGCATCGTGCCGTAAGGGGTTTCAATGATTTCATCTATTCCGGTGATGTTTTTGCGGAATGTTTTAAAATAGGTGGCGAGATTGGATTGTACAGCTTTCATGATTATTGTGGATATGATATTGGATAAATCGATAAATTTTTATCGTAAAGACCTTGCCAGCAAGGTGTTTACGATGTAATATGAGAAATTTCTTGCATCATGTCTTTTGCCAATTGGTCGGCTTTTTCTTGCGAACGTGCTTCCGAATAAATCCGGATAATCGGTTCGGTATTGGATTTTCGAACTTGTACCCAGCTATCGGCAAAGTCGATGCGTAAACCGTCTTGGATGTCTATTTCGGCCTCTTTGTATTTGTTTTTAAAATATTCGATGACTTTGGCTAAATCAAAATTGTCGTCTATCGTCATTTTATTTTTGCTCATATAATAAGACGGATAGGTTTTGCGCAATTCCGACAAACTGATGTTTCGTTCGGCTAAATAGGACAAAATCAAGGCGATGCCGAGTAGCGCATCGCGTCCGGCGTGTAATTTGGGAAAAATCACGCCACCGTTTCCTTCGCCCCCGATAATGGCTTGGGTTTGGCGCATGACCTCTACTACGTTGACTTCACCGGTCTTGGCTTTGTTATAGGCGACTCCGTATTTATCGGAAATGTCTTTTAATGCACGCGAGGAGGATAGATTGGAAACCGTATTGCCGGGGGTTTTGGACAAGATATAATCGGCTACGGCTACCAAGGTGTATTCTTCGCCGAACATGTCGCCGTTTTCATCGATGAGTGCCAAACGGTCTACGTCAGGGTCAACAACTATGCCTAAATCGGCATCGCTTTTGGCGACTTGTTGCATAATGGCTTGTAAGTTTTTTTCGAGTGGTTCCGGATTGTGTTGAAAATCACCGGATACATCACAGAACATGCATTCATACTTTACGTTAAGCGCATCCAGCAACTTAGGAATAGCCAGTCCTCCGGTGGAGTTAATCGCATCGATTACTACGGAAAAACCGGCCTTTTTTATCAATTCGGTTGGTACCTCATCTAATGCTAGAATCTCTTGAATATGTTCATCGATATAGCCGCCTGCATGAGGTGTGATTTTACCTAAGTCATCGACTTCGGCATAATTAAAATCATTTTTTTCGATGATTTGCAGGAGTTTTTCACCGTCGGCAGCCGACAAGAATTCTCCTTTTTCATTGAGGAGTTTCAAGGCGTTCCATTGTTTGGGATTGTGACTGGCCGTCAAGATGATACCGCCGTCGGTTTGCAAGCCGGTAACCGCCATTTCTACCGATGGAGTGGTGGATAAGCCTAAGTCAATGACATTTATACCTAAACCGCTAAGGGTATGTTGTACCAGATTTTGAATCATATTACCCGAAATCCTGGCGTCGCGACCGATAACGACGGATAGTTTTTTGCCGGGAAACTTTTGTTGTAGCCACGTGCCGTAGGCGGAGGCAAATTGTACCGCATCCAGCGGGGTAAGATTGGTGCCGGGTTTTCCGCCAATGGTTCCGCGAATCCCCGAAATACTTTTTATCAAGCTCATAAGAAAACAATATGTTTATATATTTTGGCTATAAAGATACAAATATTTTGTTATTACTTTAAATATTTTAGCTTAATAAATAAAAAAAGCTGCCCGTTTTGGACAGCTATAAAATATGCATATTAATCAATTTTATTCATCTTCCAATCCGGCCAAATATCTTTCGGCATCTAAGGCGGCTTTGCTACCAGAACCGGCAGCGGTAACAGCCTGTTGGTAGGTAGGATCCATCACATCTCCGGCGGCAAAAACACCGGGTTTGTTAGTTTTGGTGGTTACTCCTTGGGTAATAATATAACCTCTATCGTCCAATTCAATTTGTCCACCTAGAAAATCAGTGTTGGGTTTGTGACCGATGGCGATAAACAAGCCTTCCAAAGGAATCTCTTTTTTCTCACCGGTTTTATTGTTTACTACCCGAACACCTTCTACTAATTTATCCCCGAGAACTTCTTCTACTTCTGTGTTCCACATGATTTCGATGTTTTCAATACGTTTTACCCGGTCTTGCATGGCTTTGGAAGCACGCATTTTGTCACGACGGATAAACATATATACTTTTTTGGCCAATCCGGCCAAATAACTGGCTTCTTCGGCAGCAACATCACCACCGCCTACTACTCCTACCGTTAAGCCTCTGTAGAAAAATCCGTCACAAGTGGCACAGGCGGAAACACCTCCTCCACGAAGGCGTTGTTCGCTTTCCAAGCCCAAGTACATGGCAGAAGCACCGGTTGCCAAAATAACGGCATCGGCAGTTACTTCTTTGTTGTTGTCAATGGTTACCACGTGTTTTTCTCCGGCTTTTTCGGCAAACTGAACAGCCGTAGCCATACCAAAACGCACTTCGGTACCGAAGCGTTCGGCTTGTTTTTGCATGTTTTCCATCAATTTAGGCCCTTGTAAACCATTGGGAAAACCGGGGTAGTTTTCCACATCAGTAGTTGTGGTTAATTGTCCTCCCATTTCCATTCCGGTATAAATAACGGGTTTAAATCCGGCTCTGGCTGCATAAATTCCTGCAGTATATCCGGCAGGTCCTGAACCTAAAATTAATACTTGTATGTGTTCTCTGCTTTCACTCATAATTTCTATTTTTTTATCACGGCAAAGATAAATATTTTTTCTTGTTCTAAATTAGTTGGTTTATTAATCTTTTTTATAGTTGTATAATTATTGTTTATTTGATGAATGAATGCCTCTATAGCTATAGAGATGATGAAATGATAAACAAAGGAGGCTGAGTGTCCCGACCTTTTGTAGGGATGTCTCGAAGCTTCGTTATGGAATTCACTCAGTCTTCTTTATCGCAGAGTCTAAGGTGGCTGAGTGGTTTTCGACGAAGGAGAAAATTGTACCGAAGCCACCGCCTAAGCGAAGCGAGATTATCAATCCAAATCCCGCCATGCTTTTTTGTCAGCAACGGTACCTTTTTGTAGTACAATAATCCCCGGATTGCTCCGGATCATGGTTTTGAGGGTGGTTTCGTCGGTCATATACAGCGGAAAGGCAAATTGTTGTTGCAGTTCATCATCAACTACGGAAAACATCCCGATTACTTTTTTGTTTTGCTTCTGTAAATCTCGGGCGTAATTATTGACCATGGATTGTGCATCACTACTGATTTTATAAGGATTGGCAGAAATAATCAAAATCACTTCCGGTTCCGATAAAATTTGTTCGGTAATATCACCGTCTGCATCGTTCTCAATACTAAAATCATGAATAGGAGGGGTGTAGCCTTCGGACAAGGTGATGGTTTTGCGGTCTACAAATTCAGCTCCCGGAATATTCCAGGGCTCGTCTTCGTTGTTGAATTCTTTTACTTGGCCATTGACCTTATAATACCAGATATCTTTGAATTCCGGTTGAGGAGCGCCTTTGGGAATTATCATTCCTTCCTGAATGTTTTTTCCTATGGCATAGGGGCGAAAGTCAATTAAGGGTAAATGCCGTACGGTGTATATCATCAATAATAACCCTGCTAAAAGCGATGAATGAGCAATGGCTGTAGTCCATTTTTTGGGGAATATAGGTTTTATATATTCTTTTTTCCAGATTAAAAACAGGATGAATCCCAGTAGGATTATATTTTTGTAAAAAGTTTGCCAAGGTGTGAGTTTGACAGCATCGCCAAAACAACCGCAATCGGTTACTTTATTGAAAATAGCCGAATATCCGGTGAGAAACAAGAAAAATAAGATTAAAACAAAAAGTGTTTTGATTGTAAATTTGGGTTGGTACCCCAATAATAACCAAATTCCCAATCCGAATTCCAGTAAAATCATAAAAATGGAAATTTCTAAAGCATAAGGAGCCAAAAAAGGAAGGTTTAAAACATCTTCACCAAAATATTCCAACATTTTGATACGGGTACCTACCGGATCAATCATTTTGACAAAACCTGAAAATATAAATGTTATGGCAGTTATGAATCGGATAAAATTTATAATGTATCGCATATGTACTTTATTACAAAGATAAAAAAACTTCTTTATCGTTAAAAAACTTCTTTTTTCAAATTTTCTTATTAAAATTTGGTTATATTTTTAAATACCTGTGATTTATAGTTGAAAGAAAAAAAAAATTATTTACTTTGGCACGAAATTATAAACTTTTATCAAAATGCTTATGAAAAAAACATTATTTTTTTTCCTGTTTATTTCCTTTCAATTATTTGCACAAAACAAGCAAATAACTATTGACGATATTTACGATGGATTATTTCGTCCGGATTATCTATACGGATTACAAGCTTTACCTCAATCTGATTATTATTCCAAGATAGAAGTCAATCGTTCAGCCCGGGCTTATGAGATTGGAATTTACGATTATGCTACCCGAGAGAAGATAGAAACGGCATTTAGCACTTCCAAGTATCCTTTTATCGGATATTTTGAATATGCTTTTTCACCGGATGAAACTAAAATTATCATCGGATCAAAGATTGAACAGATTTATCGTCATTCACGTAGAGGGATTTATTATGTTTATGACAGAAAAAAACAGCGTTTGACAAAAATTGATGAACAGCTTATTCAAGAGCCCTCTTTTAGTCCGGATGGAAAAAAAATCGCTTTTGTAAAGGATAATGATTTGTATATAAAAAATTTATCTTCAAACATAAGTATTAGAGTAACCAAAGACGGAAAAAAAAATCATATCATCAATGCAATTCCCGATTGGGTATACGAAGAAGAATTCAGCTACAGCAAAGCTTATGAGTGGAGCAAAAACTCGGAGATGGTGGCTTATGTGAGGTTTGACGAGTCGCAAGTCCCGGAGTTTTCAATGATTCGTTATGGCGAAGATTTGTATCCGCAAGTAGAAACTTTTAAATATCCGAAAGCGGGCGAACCAAATTCAAAAGTCACTTTACATGTTTATTATTTGAAAACCGGAAAAAAGGAAAATATCAATTTGGGTAATTACGAATATCTGCCCCGGATTTATTGGACCGATCAAAATTATTTGATGGCTATAAGTTTGAATAGACATCAAAATCATTTAAAATTGCATTTATACAGTACGATTTCTAAAAAAGAAGCGGTAATAATTGATTTGAAAGATGATAGATATATAGATTTGGAAGCGATGGATAATTTGACTTTTTTACCTAATGGTGACTTTATTTGGAGCAATGAATCCTCCGGTTACAATCATTTTTATTTGTATGATATGCGGGGTAGATTAAAAAATCAGATTACCAAAGGCAATTGGGAAGTAACGGATTTTTACGGTTTTGACCGCAAAACCAAAAGGATTTTTTATCAATCCACCGAAAACGGCAGTATTAACCGTAGTATTTACAGTATTGATTTGAAAGGCAACAATAAAAAATTATTAAGTCCGCGCAGTGGTACATCCGATGCGGAATTCAGTGCTCATTTCAAATATTTTATCAATACGTATTCCAGCACAAAAATTCCTTATACTTTTACGGTAAACGATGCCAAAACAGGAGAAGTTATCAGTACGATTATTGACAATCAGGCTTTGCTTGAAAAATTAAAGCCTTATCATCTGCCTCCAAAAGTTTTTGTCAATTTTAAAGCTGCCGACGGCATGACCAATCTGAACGGATATATTATCGAACCGGAAAATACCGCCGGTAAAATACCTGTTTTGATTTACCAATACAATGGTCCCAATGTTCAAACAGTGCTCAATCAATGGAATAGTTATAACGATTATTTTCATTATCTGTTGGTGCAAAAGGGATATATGGTCATTTCGGTAGATACTCGTGGAACAGGCGGCAAAGGAGCTGATTTTAAAAAGAGTACTTATAAACAACTCGGCAAATTAGAACTCGATGACGTAACGGCTGTGGCCAAAAATTGGGCTACACATAGTTTTATAGATGAAAACCGGATAGGTATTTGGGGATGGTCATTCGGAGGCTATATGGCTAGTAATGCCATTTTAAAAAGAGGAGATGTTTTTAGCATGGCAATAGCTGTAGCACCGGTTACCAATTGGCGTTTTTACGATACGGTTTATACCGAACGATTTATGCAAACTCCCCAAGAAAACCCCGAAGGTTATGATGACAATTCTCCTTTGTCGTATACCGATGGGCTAACCGGAAAATTTCTCTTGATTCACGGTAGCGCCGATGATAATGTACATGTACAAAATTCTATGCGATTGGCCAAAAAATTACAAGAAAACGATCAGCCTTTCGACGAAATGATTTATACCGATAAAAATCACGGTATTTACGGAGGAAAAACCCGTCAGCATTTGTTCAAAAAAATGTTGAAATATATAGAAGATAATTTATAATCATTAGAATATTTTTGCCCCCCGTAGAGACGCATTTCAATGCGTCTCTACGTATATTTGAATACGTATTGTTTGCGTGGGATATATCAAATTTGTAGGAAAATTAAAAAAATAATGTAAATTTGTGAACAAATCATAGCATCTTGGGTTATGAAAATATATTTTGAAACCAAACAGCAGAGCAAAGAGCGACAATTACAGGAGTTTTTGGCGCTATCACCTTATGAACGCTTTATGAAATTTTTAAGAATGTCTGCTGAAATGAAAAGAATTATGCCAAGGAAATATCCCGTGGAAAAAAAGAATAATTTTTATCTCATCAAAAGAAAAGACTAATGCAATGGCATAAAGATATAGAAAAATTTATTGAATTGGCTCACAGATTTGAAGTCAAAATGATTTTAGTAGGAGGCGGAGCTGTTAACTTTCATGGTTACCAAAGAAATTCTGTAGATGTTGATTTTTGGATTGATACCCGTAAGGAGAATTTAGATAAATTGTTGAAAGTTTTTCAAGAAATGGGTTATGAAATTAATTCATTCCCTGATGAAGTAAAAAATCAAATGCAAAATATTTCTGTAAAATTTTCTTATGATATTGATTTGGAATTGATTACAAGATTTGATGTAGGAAAAAGTTTTGATGATGCTTATAAAGAAGCAGAAGTCGTACTCAAAAAAGGAAAAAATGTAGTATATTGGCGTGTCTTATCTTACGAAGATTTGATTACCAGTAAAATAAAATCGGGACGACCCAAAGATTTATTAGATGTGCAACAATTAGAAAGAAATAGAAATAACTAAAATAAATTAACTATGGAACAAAATATGAAAAAAGGGCACCCTAAGGCTCTTTATACCTTATTTGCAACCGAAATGTGGGAACGTTTTTCCTACTATGGTATGCGTGCTTTATTTACTCTGTATTTAACGGCTGAATTAATCAATGGGGGGTTTGGATTATCTGATGACGATGCCTTAAAATTGTATGCGGTTTTTACCGGTTTGGTTTATTTGACACCCATTTTAGGCGGTTGGGTAGCCGATAAGTTTTTAGGCAAACGTAAAACGGTTTATATCGGTGGTTTGGTAATGGCGGTTGGTCAATTTTTATTGGCGGCCAGTGCTTTTTTAGCACATTCATTATCACCTGAAACCAGATTGATTTTGTTTAATTTCGGTTTAGGAGTATTAATTATCGGTAACGGGTTCTTTAAACCGAATATTTCTACCATAGTGGGTGATTTTTACGATGACAACGATCCGCGTAAAGATTCGGCTTTTAATATCTTTTATATGGGAATTAATTTGGGTGCCATTATGGGGCCTTTTATTGCCGGAGCATTAGGAGAGAAAGTTGCATGGGGATGGGGATTTTTAGCTGCCGGAATAGGTATGATATTAAGTGTTATATGGTTGAATGCCAGAGAAAAAACTTTAGAAGATAAGGGGTTGCCTCCCCATACACCTCCGGGAAAACTTGTTCTTGATGCAAAAGATTGGAGAGATATTATTATGTATTCAATTGCTCTAATAGTGGGAACTTTCGTTATAATGACTATTTGGAGAAATCTTCCTGATTCTGTTACCAAGGTGATAACTATTATTGGATTTACAGCTATGATTTTAGGTTTGTCTTATGTGATTATTAGAGGAATAGAAGAAGGAGGTGCTTGGAAAAAGAAATTTTACGGAGTTGTAGGAGTAGTGGCTTTATTTCTTATTGTAAAATATGGAGGTATATGGGATTCATTATCCGAGATAGCTCAAAAATACACTTTATATGCCGTGGCTCTTTTAGCTTTGTTAGGTATAATTATGTTACTGAGAAATGAAAATAAAGATTGGAGTCGAATGGGAGTAATCATTACTTTGGCTTTCTTTAATATTGCTTTTTGGGCAGGTTTTGAACAAGCAGGAGGCACCTTTAATATATTTGCTAAAAAATTTACTGACAGAACTTTTTTCGGTTGGGAAATGCCGGCTTCGTGGTTTCAAAATATCAACCCGATTGCCATTTTGATTTTGGCTCCTATTTTTTCTGTGGTATGGTTAAAACTTGATAAGATGAAGCTCAATCCCCGAACATCTATAAAGTTTGCTTTAGGCTTGTTCTTCGGAGCTTTGGCATTTTTTATCATGACACAAGCACAACATTTAATCGATAACGGAGCTACAAAAGTTTCACCGATGTGGTTGTTCGTAGTATATGTAGTTTTAACACTAGGAGAATTAATGCTTTCACCAATTGGATTATCGATGATTACCAAATTGGCCAATCCGAAATTAGTTTCAGTTGTGATGGGATTATGGATGGCCAGTTTTGCCGCAGGTAACTTCATGGCGGGAATGTTGAAAAGTATTTTGAAAACTTATAATTTTCCCTTATATCCTTTTATCATGTGGGTGATGTTAGGCTCAGGATTAATTATTGTTTTGCTTTCCCCGCTATTGAACAGAGCTATGAAAGGAATTCATTAACCAAAAAATTAGAAATTAGATTTTAGAAATTAGAAGTTAGTCCCGATAGTTATTGGGATTAAAAATGAAAAATAAATAAAAATTATGGGAAAAAATAAACAAGAAAAATTAAGTTTTATAGAGTTGATGAAATCTTTTCCAAAAAGGTTTTGGATGGCTAGTATTTTTGAATTGTTAGAGCGATTTGCCTGGTATGGAATGTTTGCCATATTAGCTATGTACTTGGTAGCTTCAAAAGATAAAAATGGCTTGGGATTTACCGATGATCAAGGAGGAAAAATTATCGGTGATATCACGGCATTACTTTATTTTTTACCTTTGATAACAGGAGCTATTGCCGATAGGATTGGTTACAAGAAAAGTTTAATCATTTCTTTTGTTATGTTGGCTATAGGATATGCCACACTAGGTTATGTGCATTCATTTTGGGCTTTTTACTTTGTATTCTTATTTTTAGGAATCGGAGCAGCTATGTTCAAACCGGTAGCTTCTGCCATTGTTACCAAAACAACTGATGAACGTAATGCATCTATGGGATTTGGGGTCTTTTATATGATGGTAAATATCGGTGGCTGGATTGGCCCATTTATCGTTGGAAAACTCAGAGGGGAGGATAATTGGATTATTGCCTTTCATATGGCAACTGCCGTAATTTTGGTGAACTTATTGTTTAATATTTTCTTTTTTAAGCAAGATAAAATTGAAAAGGCAAAAGAAAGTTTAACGGAAACCATTGCCAGATCTTTTAGAAATATTTGGGAAGCTTTAAAAGATTCTAAATTAACGGTTTTGCTTTTTATTATGATTGGTTTTTGGACATTGTTTAACCAATTGTTTTATACCTTACCTAAGTTTATCCAAGATTGGGTAGATTTAAAGCAATTATATAAGAGTGTTCATGATTTTTCCCCGATATTAGCTTCTTTGATAAGTGATGGAAAAGAAGCCATTGCAAAACCTGAATTATTGGTTAATCTTGATGCTTTTGCTATCATATTGCTACAAATGTTGATTTCTTATATTATCATCAAATGGAAACCTGTTAACGCGATGATTATAGGCTTTATTATTGTTTCTATCGGAATAGGACTTACTTTTTATTTTAGAGATGGCCTGTTTATTATAGCAGGTATCATTATCTTTGCTATTGGCGAGATGACGGCAAATCCTAAATTTTCTGCCTATATTGCAGAGATTTCTCCCAAAGGAAAGGAAGCCTTATATATGGGGACATATTTTCTTCCTGTTTTTGTAGGTAATAAAATAGCCGGTTATCTTTCCGGTTCTGTTTATGGTGATATGTCTGCAAAAATTTCTTTAGCTCAAAAAGAAGCAATGGCTAAAGGTTTTGAAATGGTCGATAAAAACGGTCAATTGGTTTATTATACAAAAACAGGTTTTAAAGCTGTAGATAAAGCAGGACATATCCTAAAAGATGTTAAAGTGGATATTACCAAAAATGATTATATAGCACAAGTGGCAGAAAAACTGCATATGAATGTCGATCAGTTGACTACTTATTTATGGGATACTTATCACCCCAATCAAATTTTATATATTTTTGTAGCAATTGGTTTGTTTACATTCTTTGCATTAGTGTTCTATGATAAAGTTTTTGTAAAACGTTTAAAAAGAAACCAAGCATAATTTTTTTAATTGTGTAAATTATTTTAAATACCCCGTCATTATTT
>Ga0256843_1002558_pt1 | contig 13177 bp, 12 predicted proteins | sample AlvinellametaG_FD_191572 | JGI IMG/M metagenome (GOLD analysis project Ga0256843, IMG submission 191572) | Pompeii worm associated microbial communities from hydrothermal vent at the East Pacific Rise, Pacific Ocean - Alvinella | ecosystem: Host-associated > Annelida > Integument > Unclassified ... | reverse complement strand
TCATACTCCTCTACCAGCTTGACTGCCTTTTTAAATGACTTTTGACGCTTGGCAAGTCCCAAATAGTCATTGGAGGCAAAATCATCCAACGCATCAGAGTAGAGTTTACGCTCTCTGAAACGACCGGCTTTCTTGAGGGCTTCGAGTTCTTTTTCGTACATATTATTAACCTTTTATTCCATCGTCCATCTGTAGGGGCAGGTCTGGTACCTGCCCTTTGACCATTGAGAGGGTCGGCACAAGACCGACCCCTACATTTTTATCACCTATCAATCAAAGCGGAGCCACCGCACCGCATACCAACACTATTCACTATTCTCTATTCACTCTTCACCAAAAAGGAGAGCCACGGCTTCAACACTTCCACCTGAAGCCCCATCGCCGTACTCTCAAAGCCGTTCACTTCCAGGATGTATTTCTTGCAAAACCCCTCGACCATACATCCTCCGGCTTTACCTTGCCACTCTCCACTTTGCAGGTAGGCTTCAAGATCTGCCTCTTCAAACAGGGCAAAACGGTAGTGGGTTGCGGAGATATCGGTAAAAAGAAGACTTTTGGTTTTGTAGTGCAGTGAGGAGATGATGGAGATGGTCGAACCACTCTGTTTTTTCAAGATGCGTCTTGCATCTTCCACATCTTTGGCTTTTCGTAAAATGGTACCGTCAGCTGCGGCAATAACCGTATCGGCACACAATAGCGGCACATTCAGTCCATAAAGACGTTCCGCCGCTTCCAGTTTACCCTTACTTGCCGCATAGACAAAGTCTTTGGCAACGGTTGTCTTGATCTGCTCTTCATCAAAATCGGCAGATTTCTGCTCAAAGTCAATACCTGCATTTCTCAATAAAAGTGCCCGACTTTCAGACTGGGAACAGAGATATATCATCTTACAAACCTCGCAGGCTCACTCCAATAAAGAGTGCAGCAATTCCCAATACAATATTAATAGGTAACAATAGATTTGGGATCCTGCTTACCTTTGCTTTTGCCTCAGGCACATTACCCGCTTCAAAAAGCTTCCATGCAGTGCGTCTTTGCAGATACATATAGGTAAAATTGAGTGTCATCACTGTCCAGATGATCTCTTTGGAGAGAAAAAGGGATTTGAGCGATCCGTGGTGTCCCTTGGTAGCGATCGCCATCATCACTCCTGTAGCCAAAAGCGTGAGGATAAAGGGAATGACCAGATGAAAGAGCCGTCCGGTGATCTCTAACGTCTTGCCTAGTTTGATCTTAGGATCATCAATGCTCTGCAACACCGGATGCACCGCAACACGAATAGCGATCATCCCTCCTACCCAAACAAAAGCAGAAAGTACATGTAAAAAGACTATCGTATGTGACATTATCCTAACTCCTTCTCAATAAAAGCGGAGCCACCGCACCGCATACCAACACTATTCTCTATTCACTATTCACTTAAAAGAGCATCTGCACTTTTAGTTTCCGCCCTCTAGCAGTTCTGCAAGATAGGTCTTCGCCTCTTCGATCGCTTCGGTGATCTTTTCAGGTTTTTTACCACCTGCCTGAGCGAAGTCTGGGCGACCGCCACCGCCACCGCCTACGATCGGTGCGATGGACTTGATCCACTCTCCCGCTTTGACCGGTGTATTCTTTGAACCCGCAGCCAACAGCACTTTTTCCCCCTTTTTCTGGAAAAGCATAATAGCGATATTGTCATACTTGTTCTTTGCCTCATCGATCATCTCTTTGATATCACCTGCCTGAACCTCATCGACAATGACATTCACACCATTCACATCAACAGGGGTCAACTCTTTTTTGGAACTGTTGAGCGCCTCCTTGAGTTCACCTTTGAGGGTTTTGATCTCCTCTTTGAGCTTGCTGATACCCGCAATCGGGTTCTGGTTCTTCACTTCTTCTTTGATCTGTTCTATCTCAGAGCGAAGTCCTTTGACCTTCTCGACCGCAGCACGGCCACAGATCGCTTCTATACGGCGAACACCCGCACTTACCCCACTCTCTTTGGTGATCATGAACAGTCCGATACGGGAAGTGTTATCCACGTGTGTTCCTCCACACAGCTCTACCGAAGCATCACCCATGCTGACCACACGTACTTTATCACCGTACTTTTCGCCAAAAAGCGCCAACGCACCGGAGTTCTTTGCCTCTTCGATGCTCATCACTTCCGTCTTTCTCGGGATAGCACGCTGCACTTTATCATTGACCCAGTCCTCTACCTGTTGCAGCTCTTCTGCCGTCATCGCTTTAGGGTGTGAGAAGTCAAAGCGCAAACGTTTGTCATCGTTGAGTGAACCCGCCTGAGAGATATGCTCCCCCAAAATAGCTCTGAGCGCTGCATGCAGCAGGTGGGTTGCCGAGTGGTGCTTCTCGATCTCCGCACGGGACTGATCGACGGTTGCAACCACTTCATCCCCTACAGAGAGTTTTCCCTCTACTTCAGAGAGATTCATATCAAGGAACTTCTTGGTATCTAAGACTTCGACAGGCTCAGTCACCGTTCCCTGAGCATTCGCTGAGCTTGTCGAAGTGTGTCGAAGGGTACCACAATCTCCCACCTGTCCACCAGACTCTGCATAAAACGGTGTCTGCTCAAGCATGACCCAGCCTTTGCCGTCAATCGCATCGACCTGCTTGAAATTCTCATCGAGCAATGCAAGTACTTTTGTTTTGGTCTCAGTCGTCTCGTAGCCGACAAACTCATTGAGCCCAAACTGCTCTTTGAGCTGTTTGAAGTCTCCGCTTGTCGCCGCATCACCTGTCCCTTTCCAGTTGGCTTTGGACTGTGCTTTCTGTGCTTCCATCTTGGCATTGAACGCATCAATGTCAAGCTTGATGCCTTTTTCTCTGAGCATATCTTCAGTCAGGTCAAGCGGGAACCCGAAAGTGTCGTAGAGTTTGAATGCCACTTCTCCGTTGAAGGTATCGGTCGTTTTTTCCAGCTCTGCATTGAAGAGTTTGATCCCTGCTTCAATCGTATCGAAGAAACGCTCCTCTTCAAGCTTCATAGAGGTCTTGATGGCTTCCTCTTTGGTCTTGAGGTAACCATAGTGATCACCCATGAGCGCCACCAGTGGATCAACCAGCTTATGCATAAACGGCTCTCTCAGTCCCAAGAGGTATCCGTGACGAATCGCACGACGCATAATACGGCGAAGGACATACCCACGCCCCTCTTTGTCGAAGTTCACACCCTGCGCAAGCAAGAAACTGACCGAACGGACATGGTCGGCAATAACACGGTAACTCGCAGAGTTCGGCGCATCATAGTCATACGGCTTGCCTACCAGTTTCCCGATAGCATCAAGCAGCGGCTTAAAGAGACTGGAATGATAGTTGTTGAGCACACCCTCTTTGATGGCAACCACACGCTCCAGTCCCATACCTGTATCGATGCTTGGTTTTGGAAGCGGATGGAGTTCACCCTTTTCATCTCTTTCGTACTGCATGAATACAAGGTTCCAGATCTCAAGGAAACGGTCACCCTCTCCACCCATCACATCTTCAGGAGAGTTAAAATGCTCTTCTCCCTGGTCATAGAAGATCTCACTACAAGGACCGCATGGTCCTGTGTCACCCATCTGCCAGAAGTTGTCTTTGTCACCAAAACGCATAATGCGATCTTCGGAGATATGCTCTTTCCACATATCGTACGCTTCATCATCACTGTCGTGTACGGTCACCCAGATCTTCTCAACAGGCAGAGCCAGATACTCCTTACCTGTCACGAACTCCCACGCATAGGCGATCGCCTCTTTCTTGAAGTAGTCACCGAAACTGAAGTTCCCAAGCATCTCGAAGAAAGTGTGGTGACGTGCCGTGTACCCGACATTGTCAAGGTCATTGTGCTTTCCGCCTGCACGAATACAGGTTTGTGAAGAGGTCGCACGCGGCGGATTTGGAATGGGTGCATCCCCAGTAAAGATGTTCTTGAACTGTACCATACCGGCATTGGTAAAAAGAAGGGTCGGATCATCCGGTACGAGAGGTGAACTCTCTACCAGTGCATGCCCTTTGCTCTGAAAATAGTCTAGAAATGATTTTCTAATATCCATGGAAACATATCCTGCGTTAAAATTGGGATATTTTAGCCAAAATGTGGTTACTCTGAGGTGAAGAGAAGAAATGATCCCTCCCCAAATAGTCAAATATGGGAAGAATCAGACACAAAATGTGTCTGTTTTAAAGGTAGAATGTACAGCTGTCATCCTGAAAATACTCAAAACTCCCGTCAGGGTAGGTCAGCCCCGAATCACCGGCATAACAGCTGTAAGGGATGTCCCCTTTTCCCAGTCCCGTATCGTCCTGAATAAAAAGCGGATCTCCCGGTGTTCCCAAAAATCCGATCAGGTCAAACGTACAACGCTCTCCGGGGTAGAAGGTGAATTCTCCGTTGGGAGCGGTCATAAAGTCTGCTGTTACAACACCACTTGGATCTTCACAAACATAGTGCACTCCACCGGCGGAAAAACCGTTACTGTCACGTAGGTAAAGTGTGGTCATCGCTGCTTCCGGCTGACGCGCTCCGTCATAGAAACCGTCATCATACCCATCATCGTACGAACTTCCGCCGCCACATCCGCTTAAAGCTACCATCACACCCAAACTTGCCACAAAGATCATCAACTTTTTCATCATACACTCCTTTATCTAAATCGTGTTATCTACAAGAAGTGTAAAATAAAATTGTTAGGGAATTGTGTAATCCTATTGGGCATAGGAGCGCAGCAGCCTGGCGATCTGCTCACTCCCATCGCGCTCTACGGTCTCCATCAACCCCCTGCTCTTTTCAGTCAGGTCTTCATCGAGCAGTGCAAGTACCTTCTCTTGGTCTATCTCACTCTCACGCATAAGCCATGCAAGCTCTTTCTCTACCAGAAACTTCGCATTATGGTACTGATGGTCACTGGCTGCATAGGGGTACGGAATAAAAAGCGTCGGCAATGCCGTTGCGCAGAGCTCCCACAGGGTCGATGCTCCTGCTCTGGCAATGGCAAGATCGGCTTCATGCATATAATCAGCCAATTTGGTCGTAAAACCGAACACCTCTGCTTCGATACCAAGCGCTTCATAGACTTTCTGTACCGTTTCAATGTGATTCGCACCGGCTTGATGGATGATTTTGATGCCTCTCTTTTTCAACTCCGGTGCGAGGGAGAGTGCCAGCTCATTGATGGCTTTGGCTCCCTGCGACCCGCCAAGGAAGATGACCGTTTCTACCCTCTCTCTGATACGCGCCTTTTCAAAAAAGATCTCTTTAATCGGGTAGGCTTTGATGGGACTTTCCTCAAGATAGGAAGAGATAAAAACATCGGCATAAGGTTTGAGCAGTTTATTCAATGAGCCCAGTGCGGCGTTCTGTTCATGAATCACCAGCGGTATACGCAGTGTCTTCGCAGCGATCGCCGTTGCCGCGGAGGAGAACCCTCCCACAGAAAAAACCACTTTGGCATCATGCTTTTTAAGCAGTTTTCTCGCTTGACGCATCGCATGGAACATCATCCAAAGCGACTTGAGCTTCCTCAAACCTCTCTGGTTGATCACACCCCGAGTCTCAAAGAAGTACTTCGCTTCAAAGTCCTCATCCTCTGCAAACCACTGCTTGTCCTGCCCTTTGGTGGAGCCGATATAGATCAGTGAGGAGTGAGGAGTGAGGAGTGAGGAGTTATGGTTTGCATCGCTTTGCGATGCCTCTTTCGGAATCCTGAACCCTGAATCCTGAACGCTCTTGTCAGCACCGCTGACAAGTTTCTCTTTCACCGCCTTCACAATGGCAAGATGCCCGCCTGTTCCGCCGCCTGTCATGATAATGCTCATATCATTCCTTTTGTTTTCTTTTGGGCTTTTGCCGTAAATTGTGATCTTCTGCCATGTTTCTTATGAGGTAGTCAGTTGCCTACCCTACAATTATCAAGCCTATTTTACCCATCTCACCCATCAGATCTATTCACGGCATTATAACGTTTATGTACTATGAGAAGAAACATAGATCGTGCGTTTTGCGTTGCATACGCCTACGGCGTTGGATCTGTAGCCGTCATGGTTCTTATAGACCACCATGATCGGATGGTTTCGGATGATCGACCTGATCGTACTGTCGGTCTTAATGGCTGCATGAATGCTTTGTCCCGGTGCGAACGGTTGTGTCGAGTCTATCTGTGACAAGAGAGGAACAAAGGTATCACCACCTATATATGCTACCGAACCGTCCAGTCTTCCTACATCGTACCTAATGTACTTGAAATCATGCCATTGTCCGTTAGCGTAATATTTAAAAACAAATGTTCCGTTCATATAGGCATCGCCTCTGTTACCCAACACATTAGGGTCGGATCGGTTGGTGATGGTGATCATATCGTTGGTGATCTCCACGGAGAAGCGTACTCTGAAAAAGTAATTTAAGAAGTTTCGTGCGTTGGCAATGGCACGGGGAAGAAGCACTTTTCCCCCGTCTTCGAGGACACTGAGGTCGCCTCGGTATGTTGTTGTTTCCCCTATTCCGTCGATCAGTGCGTTCAAACGGTTCTTTTCATCCGTATTCATACCACTTTTGTCTTGATAGTAGTACTTTTTTCCCAGTGCATTTATAACATAACTTCTAAGTTGAATGGCAAGTTTGGTACCTGTAGGTACACACCCGTTACTGCAAGAACGAGAACCGTTCCCATAGCTTCGAATATAATACTTTTTTACACCGTCATAAGTACCGGCATAGTCTTCATAGGTTTCACTTTTAGCAGGATGCGGTTTTGAAAAAACGGTATCTTTGCTAAAAAAGTGTGTCGCCGTCCATTGTGCCTCTTTGGTCATAAAGTTGGAAAAGCTTGTATATTTGGGTATGTTTACTGAACGCAATTTATTAACTCCTGCATAGTTACCCCAACTGTTTTTTATAATTCTATACCCTATATGCAAATTTGCATGTTCACCACCTCGAGCCCACACTTCGTATGGGTCTCCTTCCGCATGCATATCATTCCGTACATGCGATGGAGAGGTCATATCATTGAGCATATGCAGCAGATGTCCCAATGTTACAAATAGTTTGGCTTGATATCTTTTACGATCAGAAGGATTGGATTCTGTGAAAGCTATATAGAAATATTCTAATGCCAAGCTGTAACAGTAGTCATTGTCAATATGACTAAATATCGCAGGAGATGGAGCATCGGAAGCTTCGCCTATTTGTGCCCATGTAAGCGCATTTTGCCCTTCAAACCCGAACCAGTATAATCCTCTCCCTTGATGTTGTGCATCATAAAAATGATTTATAAATCTGCCATCCGCTTTATCTTGCCATTCCGGTATTCCTCTACCATGTGGCCACTGCGCATCTTCAAGAATGGTGCCGGCTTCGATGAGATCCTGGTATGATGCGCGAAGAGCCCCATTTAGGTTGTAAGCAAATGTTTGTTTCCATCTATCATCAGATATTCCATTTTTTTCTCCTTTCATAATATAGTCTATATATGTTTTTCCATATCCTTCAAACTGTTGATTTCTATAGCTCATATCTTTTAATTTTGTACTGCTACTCCATGGCGTTCGGTATTGTAATGATATGCCGTTCACAAACGCCTGCAAATTACCGCTCATCCCAATAGCTGCTCTATCAATAGCTCTGTGTGTATTGATCTCCCAACCGAAAGCAAAAACCGTTGCCGTTAAAATTCCTAAAAACTTTTTCATCTCTTCCTCCTATTGTCTCATTGGGTTACAGATGCCTGAAATCTTACCGCTAAAGTGAATATCTTGAAAAACAAATTGCCCATTTCTTATTTGATATATAAAAACTGATGAGACCGTACCATGACTTGAATCCATTCTTAGACTTCCCTCCAAACCTTTTTTTTCATCTTTCAAGTTTTTAACAAAACGCAAACTAAGCGTGATATTTTTAAAATAACAAACCTCAATACTTTCTTCCCATTTCGAATTTTTAGTAACATATGATCTAGGTATATCATTCTCATCTCCATATGTTATTTCTTTTTTACAGTTTTCTAACCTGTAAGGCAAGTTGGGAATCTCCTCCAATCTCTCCGGCACCCCATGTTTGACAATATAGTCGCGTATGGCTTCCGCCATCGGTTTCATGACCTTGACATCTTCTTTATTCGGTTCGCACGTATGTTGGTAGTAAATCGAAAAGAACCAAAGACCAAATACAAATGAACCTATGACTATCCACGCTTCTTTTCTTCCACCAAGATGCAATACCGTCCCCATAGTAACAATAAAAAGTAAAAGTAGTATTCCATAGATCATAAAAGGGAAAATCTTCCCTACTATCATATTTAAAAGCAGTACCAATATCATACTTCCCACTATCAATCCGACAACAATGATCAACCATTCTTTTTTCCACATGTTACACCTCCTCTATTTGTATGGTTCACTTGCATGAGATACACATCCTTCACAAACGCCTGCAAATTACCGCTCATCCCAACAGATGCTCTATCAATGATCTCCCAACCGAAAGCAAAGACTGTTACCATAAATAAGCTTATTAACGTTTTCATCATACTCCTCCCATTTTTATTGTTTCATCGGGTTACAAATACCGGAAGTTTTATTGTCATAAATTCTTATATTCCTATATTTACCACCCTCTATTTCAGGTGCCATCATCCATTTTTGTAACTTATCATTATATTCCAGATCATACTCCACCCCAGTTTTGCTTTGATACTGGTATAATGCCAAATTGATAAATTTAAGTTTTCCGCCTTGATTCCAATTATATGATACTTCATAGACTCTATTTCTATTCACAAATTTGCACGTATATCTATCCAACTCATTATCTATCTCGCAGTCTTCCAACTTATACGGCAACCCCGGAATATCTTCCAGCTTCTCCGGCACCCCGTGTTTAATGATGTAGCTACTTATGGCTTCTGCCATCGGTTTCATGACCTTGACATCTTCTTTGTTCGGACCGCAGGTATGTGATACATACAGATGGTAGCTTCCCAATATGATCAGCGATATGACTATCGCTCTTTTTTTATGTTTTGCCACACTGATGTAAATAATAACCGCCGCTATCAACGCCAAAAGTATTAAACCTACCATCATTCCTCTCCATTTTGATATTGTACCATCAATACAACTGCGTGATGATCCATCGTACTTTGCCATCCATGCCTTTATGGCGTATGAGCTCAAAGCCTCCTTTGCGCTTCGCCCCTCCATGATAAAAATCGATCACCACCGTCGCTTCATCAAGGTTTGACCGGTAATCTCCTTTGATATAGAACACATGTTTGTAAACATCTTTAAGGAAAGCAGTGGCATCCGATGAAATGTACAACGTATCGTAAAGCTTTTGGTTATCACTGATATATCTTTTCACACTTGTCTTATCATTCGCCAAGTAAGCTTTAATGAACCGGTCGACCACTTGGGCGGGTTTTAGACCGCTCCCGTCCCCTTTTGAAGCAGAGTCAACAACTGCTTTGGGGCGGATCTCATTCTTGACTATGACTGTTCTGGTCACCTGTGCACGGTTTCCTTTGGCATCGACTGCCGTATAGGTGAGCACATATCTCCCCGGAATATCAGGATTGACCTTTCCTCTGACAGTAACCCGCACACTACCATCACGATCATCCACCGCTTTGAAGCCCGGATCGGTAAACGGTGTGTAACGGTATGCCGTATAGGTCGTCCCTCCTGTCAACGTGATCTTAGGTGCCCAGATATCCGTACTTTTTCTACCGTTAAGCGGATAGTCATCCTCATAATCATTCGTACCGTCCCCGTCGGTATCGTAATCGTTGGGGTCGGTACCCAGCTGTCGTTCTTCACTGTCGGTAAGTCCGTCACAGTCTGTATCCACACCATCTTTCCCTAAGGGGTAGATGGGAATGACCGCCGTGATATCGTCTACCATAAGCGGCATGAACTTCGGACAGTCATTCGCCTGCACCATTCCCATACACAACAGACAAACCGTTAAGCATTTTTTTACAGTCATTCTTGTTCCCTCCTGTCGATCTGCTCTTGAGGGAAGTGTAACAAAAGAGTGTGAGGAAAAGTGAAGATAACTTTAAACGGAGCTTAAAACGTACCCTTCAGCATAGCTGTTTCGTATGGAGAGTTCAGGAAGTTTTTTACGGATGTTGGCGATGTGGTGCTTCAATGTTTGTAATGATTTCTCATAATCGGCATCTTCATCCCAAAGTGTATAGACAAACTCCTCATATGTGACACACGATCCGAAATGTTCCGCAAGCAGTGCGAATATATGACGCTCGGTACTTGTCAATACCACTTCCACACCGTTACGGTAAAGTGCTTGTACCTCTTTATGCCATACATAGTTCTTACCCAATGCCACTTCCGAAGTGAATTTCCAAAGATTCTGGGCGATCTTTTCTATTGTTTCTACAAACTCCTCAGGTTCGACGGGTTTGACAAGATATTTCGTCAAGTGCAGTTCGGCAAATTTGAGCAGCCGTTTTGTATCGGCATACGCCGTCAACATGACAATGGGCGTATGCACATCGCTCCTGCGTACCGTTTCGACCAACGCAAGACCGTCCATACGGGGCATCTCCAAGTCGACAAAAAGTACCGACGGTGCTTTGTCATAGTAGATCTCCAATGCCTCTTTTCCGTCACACGCTTCATAGACTTTTCCGAAATAGCGCTTTAACAAACGGGAAAAATAGCGCCGTACACCTTCGTCATCTTCGGCATACAACACATGAAAATCTTTCAAACGCTTAAGCATCTTGAGGAAACCTTATGGTCAAATGTAAGCCGTCGTCACCATTGCAAGCAGAGACCGTACCGTTCAAATGCGCTTCCGTGATGATCTTCACAATGTACAACCCCAGTCCCGTTCCGTCACTCTGCGCTTTTGTCGTAACATAAGGGTCGAAGATCTTCTGCAACATCTCTTCGTTGACACCGCCGCCGTTGTCTTCGTAATGCAACACGAACATATGCCCTTCCGATTCGACTTTGATGAAAACAGCAGGTTTCTCCGTACCTTGCTGTTTAAATGCGTCCAGACTGTTCGAAAGGAAGATGACCAGTACTTGAGAGAGATCGTTCCTGCATCCGCATTCGAACGTGTCATCCACATCGATCTGCAACGAAACTCCCTCAAGACTCTTTTTCATCAGTTTGGCGATCTCTTCTATGCAGCTGCGCATGTTGCATGCCTCTTTGGTTTGATCTTCCGCAAAGAAACGACGGAAGTCATCGATCGTTCGGGACATATAGCGGTTCAACTCGAACATTTCGTCGATCGTATCGGTGATGTATGCGTTAGAGATACCCGATGCACGCAACTCCTCTTTGATCTCCATGAGCATTAGATTGTGCTGCATCAGAGGTTGTCTCCACTGGTGCGCGATGGCGTCGATCATCTCTCCCATCTGTGCCATACGGTAACGCTTCAAAAGCATCTCCTCCTTCTCGCGCTGCTTAAGCACCTCCTCTTCCACCTTTTTTAAAAGTAACGATTCGTCGAACTCGATCTTTTTCAGGAACACATGGGCGAAAAGGTTAAAGACGATCAGTGCCGTCAGAAAAGTGAACAGACCGTACCCGGAAAGTCCGATATCGACATGCATATAGCTATAGACGACCAAAATGACAGAGAGCAAAGAGACCAGCACACCGTAAAGCCTGCCGTTAAGGATGTATGCTGCCAATACGGTCGGAAAGAACCACACCATACGCAGTTCATCCGCCTTGACCTCCTTCAACATGAGAAAGAAGAGGATCAACGCTCCCAAGATCGCAATATGGACGATCTTTCGGTACGGCACTTTGTGTCGAAAAAAGTACAGTGACAATGTAACCGAACCGTACACGTAGAGCGATGCAATATAATATGTCGGTAACGGAAAACGACCTGTCAATGCCAAAGTGGCGATAAGGTAGGTAAAGCCGAAAGAAACGATCAAAAAAGTCTTCAGTACAGAGAAACGGAACGTATCGAGGTTATGATAATCGAACCATTGCGAATCTAAGATCTTTTCGGAAAGGTACATGATCTACAAAATATTCCCATGCATATCGCGCGGCACTTTCTTCGAGACCATCAAGACCATCCCTATAGCGATACACATCGCCAAAATGTGCGACCCTCCGTAACTCAGGAACGGTACGGCGATCCCTTTGATGGGGGTGATGCCCGAAATACCGTAGGCGTTGAGGATGAACGCATAGGCGATCAGAAGCCCCACCCCGATGGAGAAGAGGTAGTAGATGGGGTTTCGTACCTTTGAGGCGATGCGGAAGATGCGAAAGATCACAAAGAGCATCGCAAAGACCACCAAAAAGAGACCGACGAACCCAAGCTCTTCCGTGATCCCCGCCAAAATGAAGTCGGTATGTACCTCACTCAGATACCCCAGTTTGAACTGTCCGTTCCCCAGTCCCTGCCCCCACATACCACCGTTATGGATGGCGTTGAGCGAGTTGGAGATCTGCCACGGCTCTTTGACCGTTGCCTCCACACGCAGGTTTTGCACCGGCTCGAAAGGAAAAAGAGAAAGTACTTTATCCTGTACCGTTACCCACCAGCTCTTAATCCGCGCCATACGGTGGGGTGCAAGGAAGATCAACGCGATGACTCCCGTAAACGCCGCCGAGAGCAGCATGAAAAAGAACTTGTAAGAGCTTCCCACAAAGAGGAACAGCGTCATCAGCGTCGCACCCAGCACCACCACCTGACCGAGGTCTTTCTGGAAGATGGCAATAAGCACCACCGCAAAGAGAAAAATGATCAAATAGGGCATGAAAAGGCGTATCTCCTCAACAAATCCCATACGCTCTTTCTGTGCCAGTTTGCGTTTAAAACTCCAGGCAAGAAAGAAGACAAACCCGACTTTGAAGAACTCCACCGGGGCAATGGAGAGCGGACCCAGATGGATCCACCGTTTTGCCCCACCGACCGCATTGACAAGCGATGCGGGGAGGAACTGCATGACAAACATCAGGATAAAAAAGAGTATAAAGAGTGAAAAACCGATGGGAGCGAACCACTTGTCCGGGTCGAGCTTGCTCAGGACGATCATCGCGACCAGTCCGACGAACACCGCACTCACCTGACGGATGAAAAAGTGGAATTCGTTATAGCCAAAATGCTGTACGGTGTAGACAGAAAGCGAGTAGTCCATCACCAGTGAAAGTGTCAAAAGTGCCATGACTGCGATAAGAAGAG
>Ga0256843_1002557_pt1 | contig 13179 bp, 14 predicted proteins | sample AlvinellametaG_FD_191572 | JGI IMG/M metagenome (GOLD analysis project Ga0256843, IMG submission 191572) | Pompeii worm associated microbial communities from hydrothermal vent at the East Pacific Rise, Pacific Ocean - Alvinella | ecosystem: Host-associated > Annelida > Integument > Unclassified ... | reverse complement strand
CTGATAATACTGCACCTTTCAGGTGTGGGAATGTAGGTCGCTGCCTAGTTGATCAATTTTTATCCTATCTATCTCCTAATTTTAATCAATTTACTTTTTTATCATCTTATTTCTATTGTTGGTTTTTACTTTTGTTTCATTCTATTTCATTACTTTTACATCTTTTTCTCATATCTCTATTTATTCAATATTTGTGATTATTATGTGACAAATATGTTACTAAACTGCACACTATTATTTTTTTATCACAATTTGTATTTTTTGATATATTTTATAATATTGATATTTTTTATTATCTATCTTTATATATATAGATAAATGACAGCTATTATAATTTATAAATATAAATAATAATAGTAAATAGTATAATAGTTCTTTATTTAATTGGAAATATAAAAAAAAATTATATTATAAACTTTTAATTTAAGATTCACTTAAAATTTATTGACCTATAATGGTTCCAAGCGAAATAGCTTTTGCTATCTCAATATTTTGATAACTCTAAGGAGAGAAAATGAAAAAAACAATTAAATTAGCTTTAGCCGCTGTTTTAACATTAAGTGCTACTTCAGCGTTTGCAACAAATGGTGCAGCATTGACAGGAATGGGTGCTGAAGCACGTGGTATGGCAGGTGTAGGTATAGGTATGGCTCATGGTGCAGAGTCTGCACTAGTGAACCCTGCATTGATTATTTCTGTAGACAAAACAGAGATCTCTTTTGGTGGTACACTTTTTATGCCTGATGTTTCTAATACTAATAGTACAACAAATATGGGTGGTTCAACTTCTAGTGCAGATAGTGCTGCAGATATGAGTATGATTCCTGAAGTATCTTTAGCTACAAAAATTAATGATAATTTTTATGTTGGAATAGGTATGTGGGGAACAGGTGGTATGGGTGTTGATTATCGTGATGCAAATGCTGCTACAGATCAGCAGTATCAAATGGTAACTAATTTACAGCTAATGCAATTTGGTGTTCCATTAGCATATACTACTAATGGATTTAGTATAGCTGTTACTCCAATACTTCAATATGGTTCATTAGATATTAATTATGATAGTACTGCAATCGGTGGTGGTCAAAATGGTTCTGGTGTAGCACAAGATATGGAATTTGGTTATAACATTGGTTTAGCTTATGAGATTAAAGGTATTACTATTGGTGCTATATATAAATCAAGAATAGATATGGACTATAAAGATCAATTACCAAATGCAATGGCAGGTTTTGGAGTAGCATATACAAATACAAAACTATCTACACCGGCAGAGATAGGTATTGGTACAAGTTATGCATTTGCTGAACATACTATAGCTCTTGATTACAAACAGATCAAATGGTCAGATGCAAAAGGGTATGAAGATTTTAAATGGGATGACCAAAATGTTTTTTCTATAGGTTATGAATATAAAACAAAAGGATGGGCAGCACGTTTAGGTTATAACTATGCATCAAGTCCAATTTCTGAGCAAGCTTTAGGTTCTATGGGTACAACTGCAAGTGGTGCAGATATGGCAGGATTAATTAATACGTTTAATCTACTTGGATTCCCAGGAATTGTTGAGTCTCATTATGCTGTTGGTGGTACATATGCTTTAAATGAGCAAACATCTGTTGATTTAGCATTTACATATGCTCCGGAAGTCACTGATACATATAAAAACTTTGCAGGAAATGATATAACTACATCTCACTCTCAAACAGGTATTAGTGCACAATTAAATTTTAACTTTTAATTATATAGAGAAATTCTCCTTTCTTTAGAGTGTCGCCTTTTGGCGGCATTTTTAAACTTCATATATTTTCTTTTCACTGTTTTTTAATAATGCTTCTTCTTTAGTTATATTTTATTATTGAAATTGTGAATCTAGAAAGTGTTTTGAATGCAAATTTTTAATTTTGTCTTGTGTTGGAAGAAATAGTTTATGGAAGTTTTTTAAAGGTTATCGCCCAGGTTAAAACCTGGGTTTTAAATGAGGGTGGAAAGTTGAGTCTAAAGTTGTAAATATATGGTTTATACCATTTTTGCTTCGCGTTTTCCCTCTTTTATCTCACCAATTAAGTAGGAACCTGCAGCAGTTGCAAGGACTTTGTCTACATTAGATGCTTCCACAACTAAAATCATTCCTACACCCATATTGAATGCTCTAAACATTTCATCTCTAGCTATATGTTCACTCATAAGTTCGAAGATAGGGAGTACTTTAATAGCATCTTTTTGTACTTCTGCCATTAAATGTTCAGGAAGAACACGTGGAAGGTTCTCTACGATTCCACCACCCGTGATATGAGCCATTGCTACTATCTCATTTTTAAGTGCTTTAAATGTTTTTACGTAGATATTTGTAGGTTCAAGAAGTGTTTCAATAAGTGGCTTACCATTGAACTCATCATCAAATTTCATTTCCATCTTTTCAAAAAGAACTTTACGTGCTAATGAGAAACCATTTGAGTGAAGACCTGAAGATGGAAGCGCTATGAGTTTATGTCCAGCTTGAACAAGACTTACTCTATCCATTTCAGATTTTTCTGCAACACCAACTGCAAAACCAGCTAGGTCATAATCATCTTCAGAGTACATTCCCGGCATTTCTGCAGTCTCTCCACCGATAAGTGCACACTCACTTCTCACGCAGCCCTCAGCGATACCAGCAACTACATTTGTAGCCACATTGACATCTAGTTTTCCAGTTGCATAATAGTCTAAGAAGAATGAAGGTGTACCAAAGTTACAGATAAGATCATTAACACACATTGCAACAAGATCAATTCCTACAGTGTTGTGGATACCACTATCAATTGCAAGTTTGAGTTTTGTACCAACACCATCTGTTGCAGCAAGCATTACAGGTTCTTTAAACCCTGTTGGAAGTTCAAAAGCACCAGCAAAAGAACCAATGCCACCAAGAACACCTGGTACTTTTGTACTCTTTACTAAAGGTTTAATATTTTCAACGAAGCTATTGCCAGCATCAATATCGACACCAGCATCTTTATAAGATATTTGACTCATAGTTATTCCTAATTTTGGGGTAAGTCACATTTTTTTGTAATGAGACAGATTGGGCAAAAATTTGTTATACCGGCAATAAGAGGAATTACACCAAGGTAAAGCCATGTAATACCACTTAAAAATGCAGTTATAATTAGAGCGGTACCTAATATGATACGAAATACTCTACAAAATTTTCTGATTTTGTTAAAATCCATTTTGAATACCTTTAGATTTATATTAATTTGTTGCAATTATATCTATAATTAAGTAAAATTAATCCAAAAGTGGATAAAATCCTGACAACTTATTAATAGAAAAAAAACGAGGACAAATCCTCGCTTTGCTCTGAGCCTCTTATTTTTTTCTATTAATAAGTTTATTAGGATTAAGGAAAAACAAAATGAAAGATTATAAATATAACGAAATGATGGTACATGTACCGTTATGTACACATAAAGAACCAAACAATGTGCTGATTATCAGTAGTGAGGCAGCACCTTTGGTTGCTGAAGTACAAAAGCATATAGACGATATTAGTTGTGATGTAATCTCAGCAGATACGAATGCGTTGCGTGAGGTAGAAGATGGAGCATATGATGTTGTTATATGCGAATTAGCTCATGATGCTGCAGTTTTAGCACATATTAATCGTGTTTTAAATGAAAAGGGTCTTGTTGTAATGCCTATTAGCTCTCTTGATAATAGAGATGAAAATGGAAGTTTGATGAGTATTTTAGGTAAATATGCAAAAATTGTAATGCCATATCACCTTGGAAACTGTGAGATGGCGCTTTTAGCTTCAAAAGAGTATCACCCTACTGCAGATATTATCTTACAGCGTGCTGATATGCTGGATAATTTAGAGTATTATAACTCTGACTTGCATCCTGCAGTTTTTGCTATGGGCAATGATGTTCGTAAGAGTTATAAAGGTATTATAAAAAACTAATGGCTTATGAGTATGCTATCGCACTAACCGGTTCTATTGCAACAGGTAAAAGTACAGTTGCTTCACTACTTGCACTTAATGGAATGCGGGTTATTGATGCTGATACCATTTCACATAAGATTTTGGATAACTCACTTGAGTGGGTTGTTGCAACATTCGGAGAAGAGTATATTAGTCATGGTAGAGTAGAACGTGCTAAACTTGGTGCTTATATCTTCTCTCACGCAGAGGCTAAAGAGAAGTTAGAAGCCTATCTTCATCCAAAAATCAAGAGTGAGATTGAAGCACAAAGTGAAAAACAGGATAGTTTTAAATTCCCCTATCTCATAGATATTCCCCTCTTTTTTGAAAATGGTAACTACCCTATAAAAGATAGTGTTGTTGTTTATACTCCTACAGATATTCAACTGGAACGATTTATGAAACGTAATGGTTACTCACGCGAGGAGTCGCTCAAACGTATCGCTTCACAACTGCCAATAGATGAGAAGAGAGAGAAGGCAACGTGGGTTATTGATAACTCAAAAAATCTAAAACATCTTCAAAATGAAGTAGAACTATTTGTAGAGAAAATTAAAAAGATATATAATAAATAGGAGTCTTTTATGAGAGTTGCGAAATATAGTGCGAACGGAAATGACTTTGTTATATTTCACGATACTAACAAACAAAACAGAAGTGAGTTAGCTAAAGAGTTGTGTCATCGTCAAGAGGGTATTGGTGCTGATGGACTTATTGTTGTCGTGCCTCACGTAGAGTATGATTTTGAGTGGGAGTTTTACAACTCTGATGGCTCTCACGCAGATATGTGTGGCAATGGCAGTCGTGCTTGTGCGCATTATGCTTTTAATAATGACTTGGCTCCGGCAGAGATGGACTTTTTAACAGGGGCAGGAGTCATTCACGCAGAGGTAACAGAGAATAGTCCAAAAAGTGGTATGGTACTCTCGGAATTGACACCTCCTGAGATATTAGATGATGCCATAGAGTTTAACGGGCATACTTGGTGGTTAATTAATACTGGTGTTCCTCATTTAGTTCGTTTTAGTGATAATATTGATGAGTTTGATATAGAAGAGGCACGTGAGCTTCGTTATGTATATAATGCAAATGTCAATGTTATGCAGGTACAAAGTGACGGAAATCTTCGTGTGAGAACCTATGAACGTGGTGTTGAGGATGAGACACTTGCCTGTGGAACCGGGATGTCAGCCTGTTTTTATAGAGCTTACAAAGAGGGAAAAGTAAAAAACAATATTGAGGTTTATCCTACAAGTGGAGATACGCTCTACATAGGGGTAAATGAGAGAACTATTACTTTTAAAGGTCGTGTGAAAAAAACGTTTGAGACTGAGTGGGAAATTTAACTTGTCGGAACCCAGACTTTAGTCTGGGCTGTGCGACTTGAAAGCCTCAAAGGCAAGGTTGAAACCTTGCTTCCAAAGAGCAGAAAATTTTTTATAACCCTGCTGCTTCTACTATTTTCGCTTGATGATCTGCAATAAGTGGTTCAATAATCTCATCAAGTAGTCCACCGCTCATAATTTCATTTAAACGATAGAGTGTTAAGTTGATTCTATGATCGCTTATACGGTTTTGTGGATAGTTATAAGTTCTAATTCGTCCACTTCTATCACCCGTACCAACCTGTGCTGCACGTTCTGCTGCATTTTCAGATTGTTGTTCTTGCATTTGTAGTTCGTAAAGTCTTGCTTTAAGAACTTTCATCGCTTTTTCTCTATTTTTATGTTGAGATTTTTGATCTTGATTGGTTACTACTATTCCTGATGGTAAGTGAGTAATACGAACAGCAGAATCTGTTGTATTTACAGATTGTCCACCACAACCAGATGAACGCATAACATCAATTTTTAAATCATTGTCATTAATTTCAATCTCAACATCATCAACCTCAGGCATAACAGCAACAGTAATTGCTGATGTATGTACACGCCCTTGGCTCTCTGTTTGAGGAACACGTTGAACTCTGTGTGTTCCACCTTCATACTTCAACCGACTATAAACCTGTTCACCTTTGATAAGAGCAATAACCTCTTTATACCCACCAGCATCACTTGGAGATGTACTCATAAGTTCGATTTTCCACCCTTTAAGGTCTGCATAACGAGTATAGGCATCAAAAAGATCACCTACAAAGATAGCTGCTTCATCTCCACCAGCTCCAGCACGAAGCTCAACAATAATATTTCTATCATCATTGGGATCTTTTGGAAGGAGAAGCATTTTAATCTCTTCTTTAAGAAGTGGAATTTGAGGTTCAAGTTCTTTGAGCTCCTCTTTTGCCATTTCTCCCATTTCGGGATCGCTGAGCATCTCTTTTGATTCTGCAATCTCTTGAATAAGAGCTTTATACTCTTTAGCTTTCTCTACAATAGGTAAAAGGGAAGATTGTTCTTTGGAGAGTGCTGTCATCTTTTTGATGTCAGAGGTAATATCAGGTGAACTTAGCATTTCGCTAAGTTCATTATAGCGGTTGATAAACGGGGTAAGTTTATCTGCTAACATATACTGTTAGCCTTATATAGCGTTTACAGCTTTGTGAAGACGGCTTACTTTTCTAGCAGCAGTCTCTTTTTTCAAAATACCTTTACTAACAAATTTGTGAATTTGTTTGTTAGCGATTTGAAATGCTGCTTGTGCTTCTTCTTTGTTACCAGCTTCGATTGCTGAACGTACTGCTTTTACGATGTTTTTAAGACGAGTTCTATAGAAACGATTACGTTCTGTACGAACGATAGTCTGGCGAATTCTCTTAATTGATGACTTGTGATTTGCCATATTAATTTGTCCTTTTTGGGAAATAAGTGCGAAATAATAGCTTAAAGATAATTAAAATTAAGTTAAAGAGTGTTAAAATGCATAAAATTGAATATTTTATTGGAGAGTAAATGAAGTTATTTGGGACAGATGGTGTACGTGGAGAAGCTGGAAGTTTTTTAAGTGCCGAGGTAACTATGAAATTAGGAATGGCTGCTGGAATATACCTCAAATCAAAAGCAGTAACAAATAGAATTTTAGTAGGAAAAGATACACGTCGTAGTGGTTATATGATAGAGAACGCTCTTGTAAGTGGCCTTACTGCGGTTGGGTTTGATGTAGTGGAAGTTGGTCCAATGCCAACACCTGCGATTGCCTTTATTACAGAAAATATGCGTTGTGATGTTGGAATTATGATCTCTGCTTCACACAACTCTTTTGAAGATAATGGAATTAAATTTTTTGATGGACGTGGAGATAAGTTCTCTAAAGATATAGAGAGAAAGATAGAAGATATATTTTTTAATGAAACACTTTTACGTGAGGCACAAGTGACAGGTAAAAAGATTGGTAAGGCAAAGCGAATTGATGATGTAATTGGGCGTTATATTGTTCAACTCAAAAACTCCTTTCCTGTAGAGATGACACTTCAAGGTATGCGCATAGTACTTGATACTGCAAATGGAGCTGCATATAAGGTAGGACCAACAGTTTTTGAAGAGTTAGGTGCAGAAGTGATTGTAATTAATAATAAGCCTGATGGTTTTAATATTAATGAAGGGTGTGGTGCTCTTCATACAAAAGAGTTGCAAAATGCGGTTGTAACATACCGAGCTGATTTAGGTATTGCTCTTGATGGTGATGCAGATAGGGTTGTTATTATTGATGAACAAGGAGAAGTGGTTGATGGTGATCAACTTTTGGGGTCTCTTGCGGTTTATATGCATGAAAAAGCTCTTTTAAAAAAGGATGCTGTTGTTGCTACAGTCATGAGCAATAAAGGTTTAGATGATTATTTGAAATCAAATGGTATTGAGCTGTATCGTTCTGATGTTGGTGATAAAAATGTTTTAGAAATAATGAAAAAAGAGAAAATTAACTTTGGTGGAGAGCAGAGTGGACATGTGATACTCCATGATTTTGCAAAAACAGGGGATGGTTTAGTCTCTGCTTTGGCAATACTGGCGCTTCTTATCGATAAAAATAAAAAAGCTTCAGAAGTTTTACGTCCTTTCGCTCTTTATCCGCAAAAACTGGTAAATTTAAATGTAAAAGAGAAGAAAGCACTAGATTCTATTGAAGGATTAAAAGAGAGGTTAGAAGTTTTAGAGAAAGAGGGTATTCGTCAATTAATTCGTTATTCAGGAACAGAGAATAAGCTAAGAGTTCTTTTGGAGGCTAAAGATAAAAAAATGATGGAAAAGAAGATGGACGAGCTTGTAACATTCTTTAAAAAAGCATTGAATGACTAATAATACATTACGACTTTTAGCAGTGCTTCTTTTTGCACTAGCGGGTATCTTTATCATAGATCAAAATATTAAATCTCTTTTTGTAGATGGTTTTCGTTACTATACAGATTGTATAGATCTGATACTTGTCTACAATAAAGGTGTAGCATTTTCTATGTTTGCCTTTTTAACAGACTACTTGAAATATATTCAACTTGTTTTAGTGTCAGGTGTACTGATATACGTTATTTATCTGCAAAAAATCTGTTATGCTTTACCTGTTGGCATACTTCTTGGTGGAGCCTTTTCAAATATCTATGATAGATTTATTCACGAGGGTGTTGTTGATATGGTTTATTGGCACTGTGGGTTTAATTTTGCAGTCTTTAATTTTGCGGATGTGATGATAGATTTAGCTGTTGTTTGGCTACTCATTTTAAACTTTAAACCACAGTTATGTAAAAGTAAATAATAACAAAGTACATTTTTGGTATAATTGTCCAAAATTATAAAAATGCTAAGAGGCAATATAGATAAAAGGAAATTGATGGAAATCAAAGCAAACAAAATTAATGGCGCAAATGCTGAGATAGAAGCAGTAATCTCTATGGATGAGGTAAATGCTAACGTAGAAAAAATAGCAAAACAACTAAGCAAAACTGCAAATATTCAAGGGTTTAGAAAAGGGAAAGTTCCTGTAGCAATCGTGAAGAAGCAGTATGGACAAAAACTTGTTGAAGATGCAGAAGCTGAAGCATTGCGTGAGGTACTTGCTAAAGGTTTAGACGAATTAAATATAGCAAATGAGAGTTTAATCGGAGAACCTACTATCTCTAAATTTGATAAATCTGATGATAAAATCGAAGTAGCTGTTAAAGTTGCTATGCGTCCAGAGATTAACCTTGATGATGTTGAGAGTTTTGTACCTGATTTTACAAAACCGGAAGTAACTGATAAAGAAGTTGAAGAGAGAATTAAAGAGATCGCTGAAGGGCAAGCTCCTTTAGTTGATATTAAACGTAACCGTAAAATGAAAGAGGGCGATACTGCTGTTATCGACTTTGAAGGTTTTATTGATGATGTTGCATTTGAAGGTGGTAAGGGTGAGAATTTTGAACTTCTTTTAGGTTCAGGTCAATTTATTCCAGGTTTTGAAGATCAACTTATTGGTGTAAAACGTGATGAAGAAGTTGAGATTACAGTAAATTTCCCTGATGAGTATGGTGCAAAAGACCTTGCTGGTAAAGAGGCAATGTTCAAAGTAAAAGTAAATGGTGTTAAAGTTAAAGATGATGTAGAGATCAATGACGAACTTGCACAAAAACTTTTAAATAAAGAAGATGCTACTTTAGATGAGCTTAAAAGTGAAATCAAAAAAGCACTTGAGCAAGAGAAACTTGCAAAACTTTATAATGAAGATCTTAAACCAAAACTTTTAGAGACATTAGTAGAAAAAATTGACTTTGATCTTCCAGAGTTTGTTGTTGATCAAGAGATTGATATGGCAGTAAATAAAAAAGCTTCAACTATGAGTGAAGATGAGATTAAAGAGCTGCGTGAGAATCCAGAAAAACTTGAAGAGTTGCGTGAGAGTTTCCGTGATGAAGCTGCGCAAAGTGTAAAAGCAACATTTATTATTGATGCATTAGCAGCAAAACTTGGTATAAAAGTAGAAGAACAAGAAGTAATGCAAACTATCTATTTTGAAGCTATGAAAATGGGTCAAGATCCACAAAAAGCATATGACCAATATAAAGATGCAGGGTATCTTCCGGCAATTCAAATGTCAATGGTAGAAGATAGAGCGTTAACGACACTTTTAAATAAAAAAATAGAAGAGTAGTATGAGCTATATTCCTTATGTAGTTGAAAAGACAGGGCGTGGTGAGCGCTCTTATGATATATATTCTCGTCTTTTAAAAGATAGAATTGTTATGCTTAGTGGAGAGGTAAATGATGCTGTAGCTTCTACTATAGTTGCTCAGTTTTTATTTCTTGAAGCAGAAGATCCTGAAAAAGATATCTACTTCTACATTAACTCCCCGGGTGGTGTAGTGACTGCAGGTATGGCAATATTTGATACAATGAACTATATTCGTCCAAATGTTGCTACAATTTGTATAGGTCAAGCTGCTTCAATGGGAGCTTTTTTACTCTCAAGTGGTGAAAAAGGGAAACGGTATGCACTTCCTCATGCACGTATTATGATTCACCAACCTCTTGGTGGTGCTCAGGGACAAGCAACTGATATTGCTATTCAAGCAGAAGAGATACTTCGTATGAAAAAAGAGCTCAATGAGATTTTGGCGAGTAATACTGGTCAAGATGTAAAAACTATTGAAGCTGATACAGATCGTGATAACTTTATGAGTGCTGCAGAAGCTAAAGAGTATGGTATGATTGACGAAGTTCTTATAAAGAGTGATAAAGAGTAGAAGGAGTTTAATATGGCGGGTACATTATTAAGAAAAAAAAGCCGTAGAAATATAGATGATACAAATTCTGATATTCATGAGCTTCGTACAAACACATTAGATATGGACACGCCATCAAGTGATATAGAGATTTATGCAAAAGAGGTTTTAAATACTCTTGTTGCAGATAATCTTCCTCCTACTCCAAATAACTTCTCTCTCTATTTTGATAGATTACTAGAGGAAAAAAGTGAAAATCTTCGAAAACAGATTCACTCTATTTTAGAACTCGAAGAGAATAATGATGATGAAAACACGAGTGCACTTGAACAGAGTCTAAAACAAGGTTTTAGTTCTATCAAGGGTATTTTAGGAGTAACGGCAAATCTTTATAAAAATATGTCTCTAATGACAAAAATATTAGATAAAAGAAAGCAAGAACTTGCAGATAAGCCTGAAGCAAAAGAGGCTTTAGCAATTATATCAACATTAGAGAATGATGTTTCTAAATTAAATACCATTTTAAAAACACAAAGTACACAGATGCGTACTATTTATGATGATACAGCAAAAATAGTTAAAAATGTTGAGAATGAGACAATCTTTGATAATCAATTTGGAGTTTACAATAAACGCTATCTTTTAACAAAAATTGAACAGGAAATGGGACTGATTAAAGAGTTCAATCATAAAAGTTCACTTATAATGATAGAGCTTTCTCGTGAACTTAAAGAGAGTATTAAAAATGAGAAGGCAGTTTTACTAATGGTGCGCACTATTGCACGGCTACTTCTTAAAACATCAAGACGAAGTGATATTGTTGCTCATTATGGGAATGGTGTCTTCTCTATGCTTTTAAAGCATACAAATATTGAGAGTGCAAAGAAAGCAAGTGAACGTCTTTGTGATCTCGTTTCCAATTCTAACTTCTTTTTAGCTGATCGTGAGATACAGCTGAAGATTTCAATAGGTGTGACAGATATTGATCCTGACTTTTCAGTAGAAGAGATAGTGGTAAGCGCATTAGATGGAATTGAAAAAGCATATGAACTAAAAAATGTAGATTATGCTGTTTCACTTAGAAAATAGGAAGTAATTTTAAGAGATGAAGTTAAATATAGTAGAGTATCCAGATAAACGTCTACGTGAAAAATCACGTGAGGTAAAACTCTTTGATGAGAAGTTGCATCAACTTTTAGATGCTATGAATCCTTTTATGATTGATACAAATGGGATAGGCCTTGCTGCAATTCAAGTAGCTCATCCAATTCGTGCACTTGTATTGAACATACCAAATGAAGATGGTGAACAACCTCCTGAGAATCTTTTAGAGATTATCAACCCTGTACTTGTTAAGAAATCAGGCGAGACAACCTATCAAGAGGGGTGCTTAAGCGTTCCTCAGTTCTATGAAGATATTAAGCGTTGTGATACTGTAACGATTAATTATCAAGATCGATATGGCAATACCAAAACATTGGAAGCTGATGGACTTTTAGCCATTGCTATTCAACATGAGATGGATCATTTAGAGGGAATTTTATTTATAGATAAACTCTCTTATGCACGTCGTAAAAAATTTGAAAAAGAGTATAAGCGTCTCCAAAAAGAGCGTAAAGCTAAAAAATCTCGTAAATAAATATGACATTTTGTCATATTTCTAACTTTTTTCGTTAAAAATTTGTACTATGGTGGTAACTAAAATGAGGGTTACCGTATGAAAAAGATAAAATGTGCGACAACAGAAGGGTTTGATGCCAGAGTTGTGGAGGTAGAAGCAACATTAACAAAAGGGCTTCCATCTTTCTCTATTGTAGGAATGGTTTCAACTGCTATCTCCGAAGCAAAAGAGCGTGTTAAATCTGCACTCCTAAGTAATGAATTCTCTTTTCCACCCAAACGAATAACGCTTAACCTTTCCCCTAGTGAACTCTCGAAATCAGGTTCACACTTTGATCTCAGTATTGCTCTTTTGATTTTACTCAATGATTCACAAGAGGATTTTGATGATTGGTTTGTTTTTGGTGAGCTTGGACTCTCTGGTGATGTAAAAGAGAATATTCAACTCTATCCTCTCATCCTCTCTTTAGCAAATCAAGGTTTGATAACAAAAGCGATAGTACCAAAAGAGTCACTTGAAAAACTCTCTAAAATTCCAGATGTTGCTTTTTATGGTGTTTCGACATTGAAGGAGGCTGTTGACATTCTCTCAAATCAAGAAAATTTTGAGCCTTCTATATGCAGTAATTCAATTGAGTATCCCTATTATAAGATAGAAGATACAAAATACTATTATGTTAAAGAGTATGTGGAAGATTTTATAGATGTAAAAGGGCAAGAGGTCGCTAAAAGAGCTGCACTCATTGCTGCTGCTGGAATGCATAATTTACTTTTAGAGGGGAGTCCAGGATGTGGGAAGAGTATGATAGCCTCACGTCTTCGATATATCTTACCACCTATGCAGATGAGAGAGATACTTGAACTTGCTAAACTGGAAGTTTTGGAAGGCAAAGAGCCAAATTTTAAACCCCATCGTCCTTTTAAAAATCCACATCATAGCTCTACACTTGCTTCTGTCTTTGGTGGG
>Ga0256843_1002555_pt1 | contig 13183 bp, 11 predicted proteins | sample AlvinellametaG_FD_191572 | JGI IMG/M metagenome (GOLD analysis project Ga0256843, IMG submission 191572) | Pompeii worm associated microbial communities from hydrothermal vent at the East Pacific Rise, Pacific Ocean - Alvinella | ecosystem: Host-associated > Annelida > Integument > Unclassified ... | reverse complement strand
TCGAACACCCATTTAACCACTACTTAGCACGTGCAACCATCACTCCAGCCATTACAATAAGAATTATACCAAAAGTCGTTGTTACACTTGGTAAAGCATCTCCCAAAAAGACTCCTACCATAATAGAAAAAAGAATATTTGTATAACTCACAGCCCCTACTATGCCCGCTTTTGTCTCACCGTAAGCTTTTGTCATAAGCACTTGAGAGAGTGTTGCAAAAAGTCCCATAGCTATCACATAAACCCAGACAATGCCCTCAGGCATTACAAATTTAGCAAACATAAAATCAAACTCAGGGGCATTGACATAAGGAGAGATCAAAAAAAGCAGCAGTGGTCCAAGAGTTCCGGTGAGCATAAAAGAGAGAACTATTGCCCGTGTATCATAAAACTGTTTTAACTCCCGTACAGAAGTGTAAGCAAGTGCTGCACCCACACCTGAAAAGATCCCTAAAAAGTCATACTTTGAAAAGCCTATGCCACTTGGCTGTGTAATAAATACTATACCGATAAAACCGACAAAGACAGCAAGCCAGGCTTTGAGTGTCAGCTTCTCATGCAAAAAAAGCCACGCAAAAACCGCCGTAAAGATAGGTGATGTTTTTGAGTAGGTCATCGCATCACCCAAAGAGATATGAGCAATATTATAAAAAAAAGCAAGCAGTGCCACAAAACCCATAAACCCTCTAAAAAAGAGTAGCAGTGGCTTACCACCTTGATGCTGCATCGGTTTTTTAAGCACGGCAATACCGATGAGAATAACCCCTGCTATATTTCTAAAAAAGACCACTTCAAGTGAACTCATATGCTCACTTGCAAGCTTGGCAAATGCACCCATTATGGCAAAAGTAAAGCTTGCGATGAGCATATACTGCACACCCTTGTTTAAATTGGTAAAATGTTTCATAATGCGCATTGTAGCATTTTTATGAAACGATCCACTCCTGTGCCTTATCTAGGGCATCATAAGCAAAATTTTTCACTTCCGCATTTACAAAATGACTGCCTACTTTTTCTCCCATTTCTCCAACAAAAGAGTCTGTAACAAATGCAAGTTTTTTGATTTTTTTATGATGTTCTTTAATAAATTGCATATGACTTAAAAAGCTTGAAAAGGAACTCCATCCTGGAAAATCTTTTGTATATATAATAATTCCAGACAACAGTCCCTCTTCCTCTATAAATGGATCAATCAAAGATTTTGCATAAAGGAAATCATCTTCTGTTAAAATATCCTTAGGTTTCAAAATCACAATTTTATTTTGTTTCTGAATCTCAACTTCCATATGTTTATGCTTCAAATTTTTATTCATTTTTTATCCTTCACTATTTCTAGCTTATAAATAGATATGTATAAGCTCTTCTAATCTCTCTTCTGCAATATATAACTCCTCTTCAACTGTTACATAAACCGCTGTTTCTTCTAAAACACTACTCTTGTTAAGGCGCTCTTGCATCCCTTCTAATGGTTCTTTATTTAAAAGTAAAAAGTCATCACCTTCAACTCTAAAGATTAAACTCTGAGGATATATCTCTTCAAGATATTGAGAAAAAGAGACTAAAAGTTTATTTCCATTTGCCCATCCCTCTTTTTTATTAAATAAAGAGAAATTATGTAATTTCAATGTATATAAAGAGGGGTTTTTGGGAAACTGATGATACAATAATGCAAGTTGTAGATACTCCAAACTTAAAAGATTTGTTAATTTATCTCTATAAAAGTAAGAAAAACGCTGCTCTTCTATCTTACTTTTCGGCAGTTGCGTGATTGTATCATCTATCTTTATATCTCTTAAAACTTCAAGAGCAACATTTACTACTTCAGGATGAAACTGTTTCATGCTTAAAACAGCTAACTCATCTAGTGCTTTTTGTACACTTTTTTTTGGTTTATAGACCCTATTTGTTGTCATAGCATCAAAAGCATCTGCAACAATCATAATACGACCAAGTGGACTTATCTCATCCCCTTTTAAACCATACGGATACCCTGTACCATCATAGCGTTCATGATGTTGCACCATTATATCTGCTATATCTTTATAAGCATCTATCTCTTTAAGCATCTCATAACCCGTCAGTAGATGTTCTTGAATTAGTTCATACTCAAGTGTTGTCAAGCGTGTTGGCTTGAGTAAGATATTATCAGGTGTTGAAATTTTTCCTATATCATGAAGCCATGCTGCTCTTTTTAACAACTCTATTTGATCTTCACTGAAATCCATACCTTTTGCTATCATCTCACAATACTTAGCTACCCGTTTTGTATGCCCAGCTGTATAAGAGTCTCTTGATTCAATCATGCCAATCATAGAGTGAATAATCTGTTCTTGATGTGTAATCTTCTCTGTCTCAAGTTTTGTTATTCTATTTTGATTTGTTTTATCTCGAAAAACAACAAGAGTCCCAACCACTTCATGATGATCTTCAATTAAAGGTGTAACCATAATTTCAACAGGTAAGAAAGTACCATCTTTGCGAATAAAGCACTCATCGTCTGTAGTATATTTCTTTACTTCTTGTAAGGCATGATGTATTTTACATTCATCTTTATGAATAGCTTGATTTGCCTTGTTTTTATAATGAATAAAATCATGAATCTCTTTATTGAGCAACTCTTTTTTTGTAAAACCCAACATATCTAAAGCCGCTTTATTAATAAAAGTCACTCTGTTATTTAGATCCAGAGTATAAATACCATCACCTATACTTTGTGTAATTGTATAAAACTTTTTCTCACTCTGTTGTAAAAGATATGTTTTTTCAAAAATACGTAAATATAAAGTAATCTTATTTAAAAGCTGCTTGTCATCTATAGGTTTTGTAAGATAATCAACAGCACCAAGGTCAAATCCCTCTCGAATAAACTCTTCACTCTTAAATACAGCAGTTATAAAAATAATAGGAATATCACGAGTCTGTTTATTTTTTTTCAAAAGGCGAGCAGCTTCAAAACCGTTCATTACAGGCATCTGTACATCAAGTAGTATAAGATCAATCTGCTCTTTTAAAACAATTTTAAGACCTTTATCTGCACTATTTGCTATAATAGGGTTTAAATTGTCAATCTGTTTTAAAAGAGCACTCAGAGTAAAAAGATTATTTTCATTATCGTCTATACATAAAATATTATAATGTTTTTTTACATTACTATACATACTCTATTTCTTCCTTCCTCTTTTGCCTTATAGAGCGCTTGGTCAGCTCTTTGAATAATATCAGCCTCTTTATCACCTTGTCTGTAAACAGTAGATCCAAAACTACATGTAAGATAGCCTACTTGAGCAAAGCTATGTTTTTGTATATGCTTACGAATATGCTCAGATATAGCCTCTAAAATGCTTCTACTCTCTACTCCCTCAAGAATAATAACAAACTCTTCACCACCCCACCGTGCAAAAACATCATTTTGACGTACTGTTGATTCTACCTCTTTTGTCAACTCTTTTAAAACACTGTCTCCTACTAAATGACCATATTCATCATTGATTTTTTTAAAATGGTCAATATCAAATATAATAAATCCAAATGCTCTTTTTGCAATGAGCTTAGACTTTAAAACCATATCAAATCGTTGACGATTATATATCCCCGTCAATGTATCATGAAAAGCATCAAATTTAAATGCTCTTGACGCTTCATTTAACTCGGTTATATCTGTTAATGCCACAAGGTAGTTACCATCTAATGGGGTTACATCAATAGAAAAGAACATAAGTTTCTGTTGCTCTGGTTCTTTTATCGCAACAATCTGTTGCGATACTTTTAAAAGCTCATACAAATGCTCAAGCCATTGCATATCTGCAGTTTTCAGATAAAAGCACTCCTCCTCTTTTTCAAAAAGTAAAGAGAGACATCTATATTTTTCTATAAACATTTCACGAGAAGATACTTGAAAAAAATCTAACAAACTTTTATTTACTTTCTGTACTTTTATACCATCTGTAACTAAAATTATATTCTCTTGTGTATCTAAAATTTTTTGTGCAAAATTCCTCTCTTGCTCTAACTTTTCCTGCTTCTCCAAAAGTTGAAAATGAAAAGATATTCTTGCAAAAAGTTCTATTTCACTATATGGTTTATTTAAGTAATCTACTCCACCAACTCTATAACATTGTGATATAGTCTCATCATCTTTTTTTGCAGTTACAAAAATAATAGGTATATTTTTTGTCTTTTTATTACGTAAAATAAACTTCGCAGTCTCAAAGCCATCCATTTCAGGCATCATTACATCCAGCAGAATCATATCTATTTTTGTTTGAAGCAGGATCAAAAGAGCCTCTTGCCCCGAACTTGCTGTTATAACTTTATATTTTTCTCTATGTTGTAAGATAATTGCTTCTAACGTATATAAGTTTGCTTCAATATCATCAACACATAAAATTGTTTTCAATTATCTTACCTTTTTTAAAATTTTACTCTCTGGTGAACAAACAGCAAATTTATCTTCATAAGCTGTTGGTACAAACTCATTTGATCCTAGAAACAAAAGCCCTCCAAATTTTAAAGAGTCATATATCAATCCAAATACTTTTTCTTGTAAAACAATACTAAAATATATCAAAACGTTTCTACAAATAATCAGATCAAATTCATTAAAACTACCATCACATTGAAGATTATGCACAAAAAACATTACTTTCTTTTTAATATGTTCCTTTACTTCAACAAAATCTTCATGTTCTATAAAATACTTTTGAAGATCAAACGAAAGATTCAGTTTATCAAAATTACTTTGTGCTTTTTGATACTTTTTAAGACCATATAATCCATTTTTTGCTTCATCTATAACAACAGGATTAAAATCAGTTGCATAAATCAACGACTTATCAAGCATGCCTAATGAATCAAGGATAATAGCTAAAGAGTAAGCCTCTTTTCCATTACTTACTCCAGCACACCATAATTTAATTCTATAATTATTCTTTAAAGATGGTAAAAGAAGTATTAAATTAGCAAGATCTTTTGGATTTCTAAAAAATTCACTTACATTAATGGAAAGTTCTAGAAAAAAAAGCTTAAAAAAGCGTTTATGAAATAAGACTAAAATAAGAAACTGTTTTATATTATGTATAGAATACTTAATCATAAAAAGTTCAACTCGTCTTTGCAACATGTTTCTATCATACGAACGGTAATCATACTCATAAAGCTTATAAATCTCTTCTAAAAGATAATCAAGATAATGCAAAGAGTCAATACATTTTGATAAAACCTCAAAAAAATAACACATTTTTTCTAAATTAAAAACATAGTTATAGTGATGTGTACTTATAGCCTTTTTTGGTATTTCATCTGCATCAAAACATTCATTTGGATCCTGAACTATGACTATACTTCCTTTACTCTGCATATATTCAAGAGCATCAACTCCATCATTGACATAACCACACTCTAAAATTGCTATCAATCTCTCTTTATACATCTTACTAAAAGAGTTAAAAGTCACAGATATTGATGGTTTGGCACCATTAATCAAATCACCATCTTCAAGACAAAATCGTTCCTTGGAAATTTTCAGATGGTGATCTTTTGGTGCTAAATAGATATGATTTTTCTGTAGTAATTCACCCTCTTGTGCATAAACTACAGAAGCATCTATATTCCGTTGTAAAATTGTTTGAAGTGATAGGAGATCCTTATTAGCAATATGTTGTACTATAACAATAGAGTAGTTTTCCAAATGAATCGACTTTAAAAGTCGTACAATATGTTGTGAACTTTTTGCACTACCCCCTATTACAATCACATCTGCATTTACATTCAGATATGCTTTATGAATATATTTATCTGTTACATAAAGTGCATCAATGAGAAATGCGTGAAGGTAACGAGCCAAACGTGTATTATCTGTATGTATAGTCAACTTCACTCTTTTTTGATAATAAGAGATCATTTTAATAAGTTTAGCACTTAAAGTATAAAAATAAGAGATACTCATTTCATAATATTCATATTTTTTCAGAAACAGAGCAGCTAATGTCTCTATATCACTCTCTAAAAACTCTTTGTCAATATAAATATAACAACGATTCTCCTGTTCTATATAACGAAACAATTAAGAACACCACGCTTTTAATATAGCAATAAGTGCATCAAAATTTATTGGCTTTGTTAAATAATCATTTGCCCCTGCTTCAAAACACGCTTCTTTATCTGCTTTTGTTGTTTTTGCAGTCACTGCTATGATAGGAATTGCACTGAAACGATCATCAGATTTAATCATACGAATAGCTTCTAAACCATCAACAACCGGCATCATGATATCCATAAGAATAGCATCTATATCTTCTTGTGTAGATTCTAAAAAGTCAAATGCCTCCTGACCATTTAATGCACTAAAAGTTTCTGCACCTAACTCTTGCAGTGTTGAAGAGAGAGTAAATATATTTCGACTGTCATCATCTACAATTAAAATATTCTTTCCTTCAAAGAGATCTGTATCAAAAGTATCCCTTTCATCCTCTTGCAGTATGCTAACTTCCGGTATGTCTAGCTTCTCTTCTTTTACTTCTGTTTTAGTTTCATTCTCATCCTCAGATTCAAGAGTTTCCAAAGGAAGAATCACTTCAAAAGTTGATCCCTCACCCTCTTTACTGCGTACTTCAATTCTTCCATGCATTAAGTCAGCAAATTTTTTACTAATAGACAGACCCAAACCTGTTCCTCCATACTCTCTGCTAATACTGCCATCTACCTGTTTAAATGCTTCAAAGATAAGATCAAGTTTCTCTTCCGGAATTCCAATCCCTGTATCACGAACACTAAATACTATCTCTTTACCTTCTTGTTTAATTTCAAGTGCTACATATCCATTTTTTGTAAATTTAAAAGCATTAGAGAAAAAGTTTTTAATTATTTGAAGTAGTTTTGTTTTATCTGCTACAAAAGTACCATTAAAGTCATCTTCAAACTTCAATTCAATCCCTTTCTCTTTTGCAAGTTCAAAAAAGAGATCTTTTACATCAGATATAACTTCCAAAGAAGATATTTTATCTTTTGTTAACTCCATATTTCCCGATTCTACTTTACTTAGATCAAGAATATCATTGATTAGCAGTAAAAGATCTGAGCCAGCTTTATTAATGACACGTGCTTTATCACTGACATCTTCACACTCCTCTTCATTAACCTGTGTCAGAAGTTTTGAAAGCAGTATAATAGAGTTTAATGGAGTACGTAACTCATGACTCATATTCGCTAAAAATTCACTTTTATATTGGCTTGCTTGCTCAAGAGCATCTGCTCTTTTATCTAACTCTTCCTGTGTTTTTAAAAGCTCTTCATTTTTAATTCGCATCTCTTTTGATTGAAGTTTTAATTGTTGTTGTTGCTCTTCAAGTTGTACATTACTCTCTTGAAGCTCTTCACTTTGAGATTGAAGTTCTTCATATGCTTTATTTGTTTCATCAAGAAGTTTTTTGATACGAAGATTTTGTTTAAGTGTATGCAGTGCTGTTGCAATAATCCATGAAACTTTTAAAAGATACTCTTTATGAAGTTCACTAAAAGATTCAAAACTCATAACTTCTATCACACCAAAAAGTGTACCATCATGAATAAGAGGAAAAGTAAAGACCTCCTTGGAGATCGCTTTTGTTGTTCCACTTTGTACTTCAAACTCTTTATCACTTACGTTTTTCAAAAGAATAGGCTCTTGTTCCAGTGCGACTTGACCAACAACACCCTCTCCAAGTTTAAAACTGTTGGAAAGTTCTGCTCTTTGAACATATGCAAAAGATGCAAGAAGTTGTAATCGTTCTTTTTCTGTCTCATAAATATAAAGTACTCCTGTACTCGCTCCAACATAACGTGATAAGATAGAAATAGCCTCTTTTGAAAGTTTTTGCATATCATTAATGCCTGTAAGCTTATCACTTAACTCTCCAACACCATCACTAAACCAGATCTCATTTTTGTTACGGATACTGTTCTCTTTTAAAATTTCAGTCATGCTTGTAAGGGCAATTCCAAGCTCATCATATTGAGATTTTACCTCTATATTTTTCGAAAAATCTCCTTTGGAGATAGCATTTGCCTGATGCACAACTGTTTTAAGATACTCTATCATCTTCAACATAGCGATCCCAAGCTTATCTTCTTTGGATCGTGATTCATACTCTATATCTACTTTTCCAGCCGCTATGCTCTCTGCAACTTTGGAAACTGTTTTAAGATACTCAATCATATCAACCAGTGCAATACCCAAAAGATCATTTTCATTTTTTACGATAACTTTTACATTATAATTACCATAAGAGAGCGATCGAGAGATCTGTGTTATCTCCTTGAGCCTTTTTGTCATATTTACGATAGCCAGTCCAAGCTCATCTGTATCACTAAGAAGTTTTACATTTTTGGCAAACTCTCCATTTGCCACAGAGTTTGCTTGTATTATGGTTGTCTCAATAGCATCAACAACAATATTGGTAGACTCTACAATCTGACCTATTTCATCATCAGCTTTATAGTTTATATTTTCTCTTTTTATATTTCCTTTAGCCAATGCTTTTAACTGTGATGTTACTTGAGAGAGTGGTTTTGTAATCGTTGTTATATATCGGCTAATAATATAGAGTCCAAGAAGCAATGAAACAATCATAATAAAGAAAAAACTATTTGTAAATGTATGTAAAGAAGAGAAGATAACATCCCTATCTATAACTGAAATCAGATACCAATAGTGGTTTTCATCCATTTTTTTGGCCGGATAAACCTTTTCAATAAAAAATATTTTACCATTATGCGAAAAAGTTTCAAACTCTTTAACTTTCTGAATCATTTTCATCACATCAGGATAATCATTTTTAAAATTATAATTTTGATTTAACTGAAACGCCCATCTTTTTGATTTATCTTGATTATAAAGATAGTATCCATCTTTATTGAGTAAGAAAAATTGCTGCGTTTTTTGTAACTTCATTTGAGCAATTTTATTTAAAATACTTGTTGCATCAAAATTTAATACCAAGACTCCTTGTACCTCATCATTGGCATCAATAATCGGTGTAGCAAAGCGAACTACAGGAGCATATGGTCTCTCTATAACACCATGCTCAATATTAAGATTCATTTGTGAAATATAAAATTCACCTTTTTGCAGATGTATCGCTTTTAAGTAATATTCTCTATGGGATTTATCTTGTAAAAGGTTATAAGGAATCTCTTTAACAACATTTGTATCTTTATCATACTGAATTACTATTTTTTCATGTCCATATTTATCTAAAATACGAAGCTGGTAGTAGAACTTCTTGTTTTTTAGATAATCTGTTACACTCCGTACATATATAGAGTGCCAATCAGTAATCTTGTCCTGTTCTTTTAAACTCTCCCATACAAGAAGTGTACGAAGAGCATAAAAATTGACATTATAAGTAAGATCATTGGGAATATATTTTAAAACAGAGTCAATATTTTCAGCAAGTCTGTTTACTTCCATCTTATTTAATTCTATTGCACTATGAGTAAAAGACTCTTCAGCACTTTTATATCCAAACCAAGCAACAATACTCACAGTAGAGATCATAACAATTATAAAAAGAAGAAGTATCTTATCTCGAACTGAAAATTTTTTCCTAAATATCATACTTACTCTCCTCTGCCTATGTTAACAATATTCTCTACTAAATTCAATTTTCTTAAATTCCAACTCATAAGCTGATCCACTTCAACTGGTGTCTTTGAGGTATACTCTTTAGCTGCTATTGTTATACTATTGATTTTAAGATAGGCTTTTATGGTTTGTAACTCAGCAATGATCATCTGGGTTATACTAAACACATCCGAAGGTGTAGCACTCCCTTTATCCATAGGAGAAAAGTCAACAAAAGATATACCTGCTAAAATCTGTAACTGCTTAATCTTCTCTAAGATTCGCATTCCAGTATTGAATGTATCATTCGGCGTTGCTTTTATATTAATCTTAGCCGGAATTGTATTGTCTTCAATAGCAAGGCGTTTGATAATTAAACTCACATCATCATAAACACGCATATTTTGTGCAAATACATACGATGGAGTAAAACTACTACGATTGAGTTTATCCATAGCTGCAGAGACATATGAGAAGCCATTGAAAACATCTAATGGGGTCTTATTTTTATACTTTTTTACATTAAATTTTTTAAAAGGTATAGAGTTTCTATACTCAAAAATTCTCAACTCCGTTAATACCCTTTGCGTCTGTTCATATACAAGATCAGGATTTAAATTTAATACAGGTGCCATATTAACAGGAGAGATAGAAGGAAGATTATACATACTACGTAATATATTAATCTTAATCATAATTTCATAAGATTTTTGCCAAACATCCCGAGGTTTTACATTAACATTAACAAGTACCTCTTTTTTCATCTTTTTTTGATCATATTTTATGTTGTAATAATCAAGTAGATAATTGACCTCTTTTTGAATACGAACAACCTCTCTATATACATCACTTGGTGTAATATTGATAGCAAAAACATTAACGCTTAGTAAAACAACTAAAAATAGTCCCCTCATCTATAACTCCATATACTCAGTTACTCTAATCATAAAACAATATCTCTTAATGTTTACTTCTAAGCTGTATAATTTGATATCTATAATATAAGGAATTTTTTAATGGGAAATATTATTCTTCTTGTTCTCTTAGGAGCTGTTTTTTATTATGTTTTTAAAAGTTACTCAAAATATGAAAAATACTCAAAAGAAGCATTTAAAGATTTTGCACTCTCTCATGATGCACTTAAACGTAGTGAACTTGGTCTCTTTGTTGCACTTTGTGCAAAAGTAGCCAAAGCAGATGGTCGTGTTGATGCTCTTGAAGCAGAGCTTATTTCAAATATGTTAGATGATATCTCCTCTGTTTTTCCAGATCCACTCAAAACAAAAGATATTTTAAAAGATATTTTTAATGAAGAAAAAGATCGTACAGACAATATAGAACATCTCGCACATGCACTAGCTAATGCAACAAAACGCTCAAAAGCAATGCAACATCAATTTATGCAGTTTTTAATTCAACTTGCTTTTGCAGATGGAGAGGTAAGTAAAAGTGAAGAGAGTGTGCTGGCAACTATAGCAGAAGCAATGCAGTTTGATCCAAATACCTACCACGCTATATTTGAACAATTTGAAACAATGATGCAAAATGCATCTCCAAAACAGAGTATTGAAGATGCCTATAAACTTTTAGGGGTATCTGCTGATGATGATATGAGTACAATTAAAAAAGCTTACCGTAAACTAATAAGACAGTACCATCCAGATATTATCAAATCACAAGGGAAAAGTGAAGATTACATAAAAGAAGCAACTGCAAAAACACAAGAGATCAATCAAGCCTATGAGATGATCAAAAAAGCACGTGCATAATTATGAAAAAATCTCTGTTTGGATTAACACTTCTTTATTCTCTAGCTCTTGCTGATGATATGGGTGCTCTTCTTTTTCATGGGAACTGTGTGACATGTCACTATGAACTTCAAGAGAAATCAGCTCCGGCTATGATTGAAGTAAGAAAGCGCTATTTAAAAGCATTTCCGCATAAAAAAGATTTTGTAAAATACCTCTCAGAGTGGGTACATAAACCTTCCCAAGAGAGTTCTATTATGCAAGATGCTATAAAAAAGCATGGTCTTATGCCACAACTAGCCTATGAAAAAGATGTGTTAGAAGAGATCGCAGCGTATATTTATAAAACAGACTTTACAAAAACACACAATGGTTTTAGTGCACACTAAAGAAAGTCTCTCTCCCAAAAGAAGTCTATCCACATATTCGCCTCTTTTACCCAATACGTTGGTTCATAAATAGATGTCTTTTTGTAAAAAAGTGTTGCAGATTCAAAGACTACATCTGGATGATTGGTTTTTAGATACTCCATAACATGTGCCAAAGTCTCTCCAGAATCTGCAATATCATCTATGACAAGTACTTTTGTAATATTTTCAAATTTACACGTTCCTGATATGGTAATATTTTCACGTTTTTTATCTTTATCATAAAGTTCTGTTCGAATAGATTGCAGATTACGGATATTTAACCCCTCAGCCATAGCATGCGCTACTGTACATCCACCACGTGCTATAGCAACTAAAGCTTCAGGTTCAAAAGCTTTTACTTTCTTTTTCAATGCTCTTGTATCATCTCTAAACTCTTCATATCCATAATAATGTTTCACAACACTTCCTTTTCATTTTTAATCACTATTAATAATTTTTGATAAAGTTTTATGTTAGTATACTATACTTAATATTGTAAGAAGGAAAAACAATGAACAAAATTCTCAAAAATGTAGCGATTACTACTGTAGCAGTATTAGCACTAACAGCATGTAGTTCAAAAGAAGCAACTCCAAAAAAAGAGGCATACAACCCAACGTTTAAATGTATGCAAGAGGGTGTTGAAGCACCACGATGGACTTGTATTCCTGAAGTTGAAGGTTATTATGCAGGTGTAGGTGTTGCTGAAAAATCAGCTGCAGGTATCGCACATATGAGACGTGTTGCACTAATGAATGGTCGTTCTGATCTAGCACAACAGATTGAATCTCAAGTAAAAGACAAAATAGAAGGTTTTACTCGTGCAACAGGAAATGGTTCAGCTGAAACTGTAGATAAAGTTACTACTGCAGTAACAAAACAGATAGCAAAAGTTGATCTCAAAGGTTCTAAAGCTATAGATATGTGGCAAGCACCATCAGGAGCTCTGTATATGTTGGTAACAGTACCGGAATCAAATGTTAACAAAGAGGTTAAAAAAGCTGTTCAATCAAGCTTTAAAGATGACAATGCACTCTGGCAACAATTTCAATCCAAACAAGCTCTAGAACAATTAGATAAAGAGTTTCCAACAAACTAATACCTTTTTTAAATGCCTCCTTAAGAGGCATTTTCTCCTCATAACACATTTCAACTATTATTTAGATATAATTTCAAAAAATTAATATGCTTTCACTATTGATACAAGGTTACACTTCATGAAAAAAATTGCCATTATCGGACGTCCCAATGTTGGGAAAAGTTCACTCTTTAACAGACTTATAAAAAACAGAGATGCCATTACATCTGATCTCGCAGGTACGACCCGTGATGTCAAAAGAAAACATGTTGTGATCAATGACAAACAGGCGATACTACTCGATACAGGTGGACTAGACAAAGGGTGTGAGCTCTTTGACAAGATCAAA
>Ga0256843_1002554_pt1 | contig 13185 bp, 14 predicted proteins | sample AlvinellametaG_FD_191572 | JGI IMG/M metagenome (GOLD analysis project Ga0256843, IMG submission 191572) | Pompeii worm associated microbial communities from hydrothermal vent at the East Pacific Rise, Pacific Ocean - Alvinella | ecosystem: Host-associated > Annelida > Integument > Unclassified ... | reverse complement strand
TTTTTTACTTATTAATCACAAAATATCATGCAGTTTATTAGCCTCTTTCATCCATTTATGTAAGCCTTCCCAGTCTTCTTCTTCTAGCATCTTTTTGCAAAGCATCATCTCTTTATTGAATATTTCTATTGACTCTAAAATATTATCCCTATTTTGTCTAAAAATATCTTCCCACATATTTGGAGAGCTTTTTGCTATTCTGCTCATGCTCTTAAATCCTCCTCCTGCTAGGGCTACTATATTGTTTGAATCTTCTTGTTTCATGACAGAATTTGCTAAAGCATAGCTGACTGCATGAGGCATATGAGAAATAAATGCTGCGTGTCTATCGTGTTCTTGTGCATCCATATATACAACTTTTGCTTTAATATCATCAAATATATTACTTGCTATATCTTTTTGTAGCTTTCCACTCTTTTCAATATCACATACAACCATTATCTTATCTGTATATAAATCTTCTATTGCTGCTGTTGGCCCAAATTTTTCTGTGCCTGTCATGGGATGGGCTGTAACTACAAGCTCTCTCATCTCTTTTGGAATACTATTTGAAATTTTTGCTTTACTACTTCCAAAATCTATAATTGTAGAACTTTTATCTATATCTTTTAACTCTTTAATAGTCTCTATAATAGCATCAACAGGAATCGCCAAAAAAATAACTGAACACTTTTTTATCTCTTCAAAATCATCTGTGACCTCATCTACCAAATTTAATAAAAGAGCCTCTTTTAAATGATTTTTATTATGGTCATACCCGATAACATTATACTTTTGAGGAAATTTTTTTAATGCCATTCCCAAAGACCCACCCATTAAACCTAAGCCGATAATTCCAATATTCATCTATTCTCCCTTATTTAATAGGTGATTATAGCACTTTTTTAGTGAAAAAAAGATACACTAATAGGTATTTTATTAACAAGCTATATATTTAAGGAAATATTAATTATATGAACAAGATTCTACCATTATCAATTACATTAAGCTCAATACTGTTATCTCAACCGATTACCAAAATAGAATATAAAGGTCTGCTTCATCTCTCAAAAGATGTTGCATCTGAAATAACAGGTATTCATGTTGGAGATGAATTTGATATAAATAAAATAGATGAGTCTCTCAAAAAACTTTATAAACAGGGGTATTTTTTAGATATATGGGTTTCTGTTACAGATGATGGGGGTTTAGTCTATAATTTCAAAGAAAAATCGACTATATCAAAATTAGATATAAATGGTTATAGTTCTGATGATGAAAAAGAAACTCTTTTTAGCGAAATAGGTCTAAAAAAGGGTGACTTATATGATAAAAATAAAATAGAACAAGCAAAAAAGAAATTAATAAAAAAGATTGAATCAAAAGGATACTACGATACTGTAGTAGAAGTCACAGTCGAACCAAAAGAAGATAGTGTAGCTATCACCTTTGATGTAAATAAAGGTGAGAAAATTTATATTAAAAATATAGATTTTGAAGGTGCAAAAAAAATTGATAAAGATGAACTCGAAGATGCCTTAGCAAACCAAGAAGAAGATACTCTAGGTTGGTTACCAGGATTAAATGATGGTGTTGCTCATATCGACCAACTTGAGTATGATGCTTATAGAGTCAAAGATGTCTATATGAAAAATGGATACCTTGATGCACAAGTAGATAAACCTCTAATGAGAATAGACAATGGCTCTTATACTGCTGATATATCTTATCAAATTAATGAGGGAGAGCAATATAGAATCAATAATGTTTCTATCCAAGGTTTGGTGGGAGGCTTAAGTGAGAAAAAAATATTATCTGACTTAAACCTCATAAAAGGTAAAATATTTAATGTTGATAAACTTAGAAAAGATATATCTCTTATAAAAGAAAAGGTTGCTAACTTAGGTTATGCTTATGCAAAAGTAACTCCAAATTTTATACCAAACAAAGAGAATCATACTGTCGATATAGATTTCAAGGTTCAACCAGGAAATAAAGTATATATTAATGATGTTATTATATCTGGAAACTACTCTACAAAAGATAGAGTTATAAGAAGAGATGTATTTTTAGCACCTGGAGATTTATTTAATCTTACAGACCTAAAAGATAGTAAAAGTACTCTAGCTAGAAGAGGATATTTTGAAAAAGTAGATATAGAACAACAAAGAGTAGATGCAAATAGAATAAATCTACTGGTAAAAGTAAAAGAGACTGCCACAGGAAGTATCCAAGTAGGTGGAGGTTATGGCTCATACCAACACTTTATGGTAAATGCCTCTCTATCTGATAGAAACATATTTGGTTCTGGAATTAGCTCTAGCTTAAGTTTTGACTTGTCTTCTGTATCTACAAACTACTCTTTTTCTATAAATAACCCTAGAGTATTTGATAGTGAATATAGCTTGGGAATGAGCATCTATAATAGCTCTTATGAGTACCCAACCTATAAACAAGATACATTTGGTGCTGGGGCTAATGTAGGAAAACAGCTAACTAGAAATCTATATGGATATATAGGATACAATTATAGTAAAAACAAAATAGACTCAAATGAATCATCAACAGATTTAGTTAGTAGTGTATTTAGTAATGAGGATTTGAGCTATGCAAAAAGTACGATTAGTGCTGGACTCTCATACGATACTACCGATGATTATTTTGTTCCAAGAAGAGGTATAATTCTAGGTGGTTCTGTGGCATACTCTGGACTTGGTGGAGATGAGGAATTTATAGCCTACTCTGGTAGATTTGGAGCTTATTATGGAGTAGAAGACATTATCGATTATGACCTAATTTTTAGATATAAAGTTAGAGCAAATATGCTACAAGATGAAGGGAGAATCGATGGGCCAGAAAAACTTTTTTTGGGTGGAGTATCTAGTGTTAGAGGATATGCACCATATACTATCGCTCCTTCAGAATATAGTACAAATGAAGATGGAGAAACAACCAGAATTATAAAAGGTGGTAAAAAAAGTTTAGTAAATACAGTTGAAGCTAGTATTCCTCTCTCTCAAGCTGCTAAAATGCGTTTGAGTTTTTTCTTAGATTATGGTATGATAGGTGAAGATAGCTTTACAGAAGTTCGTCGTGCTGGGTATGGTCTCTCCTTTGAATGGTACTCTCCAATGGGACCAATTAATCTTATATTTGCAAAGGCAAAAAATCCTGCAAAACTAGAAGAGACATCAAGCTTTGAGTTTACTATGGGAAGAAAATTTTAAATCAAAATAAGTAGTCTCTTACTACTTATTTTTTAACTATTTTAATTAGTATTTTATTCTTTTTATCTTTGAATTTTGTTTTGTTTGTATCTACACTATAAGTAATATCATAGTTATCACTTTTAATTTTTTGGATAAATCCATTATCTTTCTGTTCTAAGTTCTCCTTATTAAATATAGGTTTTGCCCTAAAAATATTTTCCAAAAGAGTATCTGGATAACTACTAGATAACATCTTTGCATTAAAATCTTTTTTCTCCATACATTTAAAAGTTGACATACAAACATTCATACCATTTATATTTAAACTTACAATCGGTTGTCCCATACTATATATCTCAACTTTTGTAAAAGAGTCTCCTTTGTAGATAAATCCCATATCTGCATACTGAATAGTTGGGGTTTTTAGTACAATAAAAGCACTCTCTTGATTCTCTTTTTTGATTAGACTTTTATTGGCACAGCCTGACCAAAATAGTATCAAGACTATTAAAATAATTCTCTTAAACACAATTTTACCTCCTATTTTGGGAGAAATTGTATCAAATAGAGTATTTAATTTCACTTTTTATATTAATTTAGGCTAATAGTTGTTTTATTGTTTATAGACAATCTCTCTTTTGCAATTCTAATTATCTCTTCATCCTCTGCCAAATCTAGCCATTTAAACTGTAAACCACTCTGTATAGTACCATCCAAAATATCACCACTTTTTCTAAATTTTAAGTCCAATTTGGCTATCTCAAACCCACTTGTAGTTCTACTAAAAGCTTCTAACCTTCCATTTTCTTTATTATTAGAAAAGAGATAACACCAACTCTTTAGACCCAATCGCCCTACTCTACCTCTAAGTTGATGAAGTGTAGCCAAACCAAGCCTTTCTGCACCTACAATAACCACTATTGTCAATCTAGGCAAAGAGATACCAACTTCTACCACAGTAGTAGCTAATAATATATTTCCTCTATCTCTAAACTCTAACAAAACCTCATCTTTATTTTTATCTTTTCCATGAGTTACAAATACTCGCTCAAATCTATCCTCCCAAAAGCCTCTACCCTCATCAATAGATTGATAAGGTATCTCTTTGCTCTCTTCTACTAATGGATAGACTATTAAAACCTGATGATTTTGAGCTATTTCCATTTTTATATTACTCAAAAGCTTTCCAAAATCCTCTTTTCCTATAATTTTAGTTGTTATATCTTTTTTAAATGGAGTAGAAGTTATTAAACTAACATCTATTAATTCACTCTCTATCATGGCTTGAGTTCTAGGTATTGGAGTCGCAGAAAATTGCAAAAAGTGGGGCTTTTTTTCCTCTTGAGAAACCATTTTTTCTAGCATTGCCCTTTGTCTTGTTCCAAATCTATGCTGTTCATCTATCATTACTAGTGGTGCTTTTGGAATATCATCTTTATAGAGTAAGGCATGTGTACCTATTATAAAATCTGATTCCAAATAGTCTCTCTCTTGTCTATTTTGAGTAATTAGAGCTACTTTTATATTATCTGGTAAATATTTTATAGCCTCTTGATATATCTGAATAGCCAGTAGAGATGTGGGTGCCATAAGAATACTCTTTTTTGGATATGCTATCATAGCAGAAGCCAATATAACCATTGTTTTACCTGAACCAACATCTCCTATAACCATTCTTTTTGTAGCTTTTTTATTTTGAGATAAATCTTTTTTTATTTGAGCTATTACATACTCTTGTTCTGGAGTTAGAGAGAAAGGAAGATTTGAAAGGAAAGAGTCTATATTACCTCTTAGAGCCTCAATAGCAGGAAAATCTTTTCTCTTTCCTCTTAACTTTTTCATATGATTAAAAGCTTCTACAAATTTTAGAGCATCTATATCTATCTTTTCTATATCTCTTTGACTTTTGGGATAATGAAGCCTCATAATAGCTACAACTTCTCTTTGAGAGAGTCCTTCTCTATACAAATTTGACTCTCTAATAAAATATCCCACCAAAGCTCTCATATCACTCTGTTTTATAGATGTAGAATATTTTGGAATAATTTTCCCAACCTCTTTAATAGATTTTGGTTGAGACATCTGTAATTTACCTCTAAAAATACTTACTCTACCTTGAATATAGTGATGAGTTCCAACCTGAAATAAATTATAGTGATAAGAAGTAACTTTAAAGAATATAGAGTCTAACTCTTGATTGATTTTTGGTAATATAAAAGTCACATGAAGTCTTCCATTGAGAGTAGAAACCTCTTTGACTATCGCCTCAAAAGTTTGAACCTCTCCCACTTTTAACTCTCTAGATAGAGTAAAATCAATATAACTAGAAGGAGTAAGTAAAGCTAAATCTAACAAAGATATGATTTTAAGCTTTCTAAATAAACTTTTTGCTTCTTGCATAGTTCTTACTCCTTTTTCATAATTATACAAAAAGTTTGTTCTATTTATTATGTTTTATATTATTTAATAATATGAGAGAAAAAAGAAAGTGATAAAAAGGCTACTATTAGCCTTCTTTTTTGGTATTTGTTTTTACAAAAAAGTAACCTACATCCTTATCTACGGTCACTTTACCTATAAGGTTCCAATATCCTTTAAGTGGTACTTCTATCTCTGTTTTATATTTATTATCTCTTAAATCAAAAGATTTAATCTCTTTATCTTCTTTACTATCTATTGCACGAGTTAAAAGAAGTTCTATTTTTGCATTTTTAACAACATTTGAGCTATTTTTATCTTTTATAGATATAGAGATATTGTTTTTTCCAACTTTTAGGAAGTCTTTGTGTTTATGACTCTTTTCTAGATAACGGCGTCCCAAAAACATATCAGAAACATCAAGTCCAACTCTATTATCATTAATATCAAAAGAGATATTATAATTTTCCAAAAACTTTTTATTATCTTCTATCATATTATTGTAGTCTTCATCTACTATATGATAGCTACTTAAAAAACTTCTATCTTCATAAACTGGTGTATTTACAGCACTTTTGACTGTCCAAACAATCATACCAAGAGTAAAGCCAAAAATAACAAAGAAAAAAAGTAACCATAATTTATATTTCTCAATTTTCATAAAAACCTCTTTATTTTTTCGATTTGAGTACAGCAATAGTGTATAATATCAAACCTATTACAACAACTGTGTACATAAACACTCTCCAAATAGTAGAAGCAACCGTACCAGCACTCCCAATGCTTGATTTTAGCTCAATGCCTCTACTACTAGCTACGGCATCTGTAATAGCTGCATATCCATTAAACATAGCTGCTGAAACCTTTGAATACATAGTATTTTTATCTTTTGATGCTAAAAGGGGAATAATATATTTATCCAAAATTTCATCTTTATCTATGCTCTTTTTTAGTTCTGGACTCATCAAGAGATTTATATGAGTGTCCTCAAGTGACATACTCAAAAGTATAAAGGGATTTTTTAAACTTTTCGTGATATTTCTCTCATAAGATTTAATAAATTCCATTTTACTTTTTGTATTAGGAAACTCCTTTTGACTATATTGCTCTTTTGCATATATATATACACCCACTCCAGTTTTGCTCAATAACTCATTTCCCATCTCATCAATTTTAGCTATTGCTCTTGGGTCAATCATCTTTGCACCACTTAGTATAAATTTACTCTCGGTTTTTGTGGGAGGAGGAGTTGAAGAATTAATATCTTGTCCAAAAGATACTACGCTAACCATTACAAGGAGTGCAAAAAGCACTCCTAAATTTTTTAGAACTGTTCTCATTTAACCAACAAATACTCTAGTTGAATCAAAAAATGAGAGCATAATAGTCACAATTGCTGAAATAACCAGTAAAATTCCTATCACTTTATCCATTATTTGTCTCCTACTACTGTACGCATTTTATAGTTATCTGGGCTATTGAATTTTAATCCATTCAAGTCCTGATTAATCTTATAAAAGTTTGTAGCGTTTTCATTTTGAACTGTAATTGCCATAGCAGTTAGTGTTACTACTATTGACAAAAATATTATTAGAAAAACTGTAAAACCTAAAAGACCATGCATAAAACTAAATAGTCCACCTTCTGTCTGTGGGTCAATTTGTGTATTATCTGCCATAAACCCCTCCTTTTAGTCTGCTTGAATTGATTGCAAGTATGTTGCAATTGCTTTTTCTTGAGTCTTATTTAATCTTCCTTTAAAGCTAGGCATTGTACCAATCGCACCTTTTTTACCATGCTCTAAAATATGACTAACAAGAGTCTCATCATACTCTTTTAAGTTAGGAGCCATACCGTTGTTACCTCTTCCATCAGCTCCGTGACAAGATGCACATGCACTAAATGCTGCTGGTGCTTCACCTTTGAGTCCACCTGCTACATATTTAGCAATAGCTTTTGCATCGTCTCCAGTTGCCATTCCTCCTGGCATTGGTCCCATTGCATAACCTAGTGCATTTTGTCCTTTTTCAATAATATGAAGAACTTGTTTTTCACTAATTCTATGAGTTAAATCTTGAGCTTTCCCTTCAATTCCTTCTGCATCAACACCGTGACATGGAGAACATTGAACTAGGAATGTAGATTCACCCATAGCAGTTAGAGTCTCTTTACTTGGATTTTCCCAAGCTTTTGCAAATTTTTTGTTGCTTTCAAGTACCTCTTCATTGTATTGACCAATTTGAGAGAATTGGTTTGTTGGATAACCAATAAAGAAATACCAAAGCATCCAAAGAATTGTACCTATAAAAATCAATCCCCATCCTGAAGGAATCGGATTTTTAAACTCACCAATTCCATCCCAATTTTCTGGAGCTAATTCTCCTGTTGCTGTATCATTTTTGATTTGGTTAACATATTTTAATGCTGTGGCAACTGTAATTGCAATAATTGCAAATGCCCCCAACATTGTCAACATATTAACATAATCGTCACCCTGAAAAGCATCACCTGCGACAAAGAAAGTAGCAGCCATCAGAACAACGACAAGAATAATACCACCTATTACCATCTTTTTCATGTAATTTCCTCCTAATCGTTTTTATCTATCTATCTCTTTTTTCAAGAGGAGTTGAATCAAGAGAATCATCTAAGACTAGATTAGAATACTTCTCAAAATTTTTCTCACCCGTTTTTTCTCTTTTATAGATACTATAAGCGTAGCTATAGAACACTATAAATATAAAAAGTGTTATAAAAAACTTTCCATATCCTGCTATTGTCATCCATGTCTCTTGACTCATAATCTACCCTCTTATTTCAAAGAATTTAAGTATGCGATTAACGCTACTATTTCTGGAATCTTTCCTGCCGCAACAGCATCTTTTACAGATTGTGTTCCCATATCAGCTGCAATTTTCTTTGCATCTTCTTTAGCTTGAGCTTCTGCTTCTTTCCAACTTCCAAGTTTTGGCATACCTTTTTGGTCATATGGAACACCAAATACATTCTTTTGAGTATTTGCATTTGCATAAGCAGTAGCTAAATCTGCCTCATTTGTAAACAAGTGAGGATATTTTGGCATAATACTCCCTGGTACGATAGACGCTGGGTCTTTCATATGGTTTTCGTGCCAATCTGTTGTTCTATAGTTACCAACTCTATGCAAATCAGGACCTGTTCTCTTTGAACCCCAAAGGAATGGTCTATCATAAGCATACTCACCACTTAGAGAATACATACCATATCTATCAGTCTCAGACTTAAATGGTCTAATCAACTGAGAGTGACATGCATTACAACTCTCTTTAATATAAACTTGTCTTCCTGCTAACTCTAATACTGTCTTAGGTTTTAACCCAACTACTGGCTGTGAAGCTTTTGCAAAATCTGGAATTGCTTCAATAAATCCTGCAAATGCTACTGTCAAAAATAAAAATACCGCAAAGAAAAACGGTCTCTGTTCTAACCAATGAAACATATCTTAACCTCCTTCTTTATTCTGCCATAGGTGATGCGTATGCTGGTTCTTTATCAAGCACTCTACCACTTGTTGCTGTTTTGTACATATTGTATGCAAACATAAAGAATCCAATTAGATAGAATAAACCACCAATTCCTCTAAGTGTATAATATGGGTGAAGTACTGTTACTGTATCAATAAATGAATATAGAAGTGAACCATACTCGTCATAAGCTCTCCACATCATACCTTGAGTAATACCTGCAATCCACATAGAAGTAAAGTAAAGTACAATTCCTGTTGTTTGTAGCCAGAATTGTGTATCCATCAACTTTTTAGAGTAGATTTCTCTTTTGAACATTCTTGGTGCCATATGATATAGTGAAGCTATTGTCATAAATCCAACCCAACCAAGAACACCGTCGTGAACATGCCCTGGAATCCAATCTGTAAAGTGAGCAATAGCATTTACTGATTTAATAGCTTGAATTGGTCCTTCGATTGTACTTAGCATATAGAATGTAGAAGCTAAAACCATGAACTTAATTAATGGTGAAGTTTGAAGTTGTCCCCACTCACCTTTCATTGTAAGTAGCATGTTAATCGCTGAACCCCAAGATGGTAAAATAAGAACTACTGACATTGTAGAACCCATAGTTTGCATCCAATCTGGAACAGTTGAATATAATAGGTGGTGACCACCAGCCCAAAGATAAACAAACATTAATCCCCAGAAAGCAAGAACAGAAAGCTTATATGAGAATACTGGTTGACCTGACTCTTTTGGTAAGAAGTAATAAATCATACCGATAATTGGTGTTGTAAATACGAACGCAACAGCATTATGTCCATACCACCATTGAATTAGAGCATCGTTTGTTCCTGCCCACATAGAGATTGAGTGCATCATAGAACTAGGAGCATCACCAGACCAAGGGAATGTAGGAACTTCCATATTATTGAAAATAAATAACATAGCAATAGCTACAAAAGAAGACATATAATACCATATAGATACATATATAGCTCTCTCTCTTCTCATACCAATCATACCAAACATTGCGATACCCCAAAGAACCCACCATACTACAATAAGTAAGTCAAGTGGCCACTCCAACTCAGCATACTCTTTAGATGTTGTATAACCTCCAAGTAGTGTTACAACAGCTAATAGTATAGTTATAAAATATAACCAAAAATGAGCAGTAGCAACTTTTTTCAAAAATGGTGATTCATTCAAGGACATCTTTAATGTTCTTTGTCCAACATAATACCATGTTGCAAAAATACCACTAAGGGTAAAACCAAATGCTACTCCATTAGTATGAATCGGTCTAAGCCTACCAAAAGTACAATATTCTCCTCCTAAGTTACTTAACTCTGGAAAAGCAAGTTGAAAGGCTAGAATTACACCTATTGTCATACCAATGATACCAAACAAGATTGTTGCAAAAGTAAACAGTTTTACTACTGAGTAATCATACTCAAGTTGTGCATTGCTTTGCATCAATACCTCCTCTTAAAATTTTGATAGAATAGTGACATAATGTGACTATCTGACTTTAATAGTATAAAGATAACCATTAATTTATACTTAAAAATATGACAAAGATGAGTTATAATAAAAGAGTTGTTTACTTTACTTGATAAAGAAAAAAAAATTATAGTATAGGGTGTTATATAATGTTGTTAGAACAATACAAAGAGGCAATAGAGAATAGTAACATAGTCTCAAAAACAGATATAAATGGAGTTATCACCTTTGTAAATGATGAATTTTGTGCAATATCTGGATATAGTAGAGAAGAATTGATAGGAAAAAAGCACAATATTGTAAAACATCCTAGCGTTCCAAAAAGTAACTTTAAAAAACTTTGGAGAACTATAACCTCTAAAAAAACATATAAAGCAACGGTTAAAAACCTATCAAAAGATGGAAAAGCTTACTATTTAAATACGACTATTACACCTATATTGGATGAAAATGGAGAGATAGAAGAGTTTATCGCTATTAGATATGATGTTACAAAAGAGGTTGAGTTAAAAATGGCTCTTGAGAGACAAGAGCAGGTATTAGAACAGAGGGTAAAAGAGCAGACTAAAAAGTTAGAAGAGCTAACTCATACACTAGAAAAAAGAGTTCAAGAAGAGATAAAAAAAAATGAAGAGAAACAGAAAATTCTCTTTATGCAGTCTAGATTTGCCAGTTTAGGTCAAATGATAGCAAATATAGCTCACCAATGGAGACAACCTCTCACAGAGTTAAACTGGGTTCTATTTAGTATAAAAAACGCTTTCCAAAAAAGAAACAAAAAAGAGTTCCAATCAAGTTACAAAGAGGCTTTGGAGATTATCTCAAATATGTCTAATACTATCGAGGATTTTTCCAACTTTTTTAATCCAAACAAAAAGAAAAAACCTTTTAATATACAAAACTCTATAAATGATGCTCTAAATATTCTCTCAAAACACTTAATAAAAGAAGAGATTATTATAAAAAAGAATTTTATAGATATAGAGGTAGAGGGTATCTCAAATGAATTATCTCAAGTAATAATAAATTTAATAATAAATGCAAAAGATGCATTTATTATCAATAAAATAAAAAAAAGAATTATATACATGAGTATATCAAAAGTTAAGATAAAATCAAAAAACTTTGCAAAAATAGTTATAGAGGATAATGCTGGAGGAATTGATGAAAAACATATAGATAAAATATTTGAACCTTACTTTAGTACCAAACATGCAAGTACTGGAACAGGTTTGGGATTATTTATGTCACATATGATTATTCAAAATAGTTTAAATGGTATAATTACAGTAGAAAATGGAAAAAGTGGTGCTAAATTTACAATAACTATTCCTATAAAATAAGGTCTTATTTATGTATAATGAAACATTCAAAGATATAACTATACTTTTTGCAGAAGATGAGAAAAGGTTATCAAAATTAATAAAGTCTGCCATAGAGAGCTATTTTGATAAATTTATTATGGTATCAAACGGAGAAGAGGCTCTCAGAAAGTACCATAAAATCAAGCCTGACATAATAATCACAGATATTATGATGCCAAAAATAAATGGTCTGGAGATGGCAAAAGAAATCAAATCAATAGATGAGAATATCCCCATAATAATTCTAAGTGCATATAGTCATACAGACATGTTACTTGAAGCTATAGATATAGGAATAACAAAATACTTTATCAAACCATTTAATCCAGATGAATTATTGGATTATCTCTCCACTCTAGTTCCTAAGATTCAGGATAATAAGGTGATAAATTTAATAGATAATTTTAAATTTAATATAAAAAATAAAAAATTGTATCAAAATGATACAGAAGTATCTCTAACCAAAAGAGAGAGTGATTTTTTCGCACTTTTAGCAAACAAAGAGGATTATAAAGAGAATAATACCACAATTAAAAATGCTCTATGGGATGACAATCCAGTACCAAACGATAGACTAAGAACTTTTATAAAAAGACTTAGAGATAAAACAAATAAGAAGTTAATAGAAAATATATCATCCCAAGGTTATAGATTAAAATGTATATAAATGGTGAGTCTCAATCAACCACCCACTCGCCAAAAACTAATAATTCATTACCATAAAATATCTCTCCTCTAAATCTATCACCTATATTATACTTCCCAACCCCTTTTGGAGTACCACTCATAATAATATCTCCATCTTCCAAGCTCATAAAACTCTCTATCTCTTTTATCATAGCATGAGGTTTATATATCATAAGCTCATAGTTAGCAAATTGAACAAGTTTGTCATTGATAAAAAGTTTCATACTAAGTTTAGTTATATCTCCCAAAAAAGAAACAAACTCACTAAATACAGCTGAACCATCAAAAGCCTTAGCCCTCTCCCAAGGTAAACCTTTTTGTTTGAGACTATTTTGTAAATTGGCATGAGTCAAATCTAATCCAAACCCAATCCCCACAATAGATTTATCTTTAATAAGAAAACAAATCTCACCCTCAAAACGAGTATCTGCTTGATGATAAAATAGTTTATTTGTAATTGCTGAGTTTGGTTTATTGAAAACAACCATAGATGAGGGAATTTCATTTCCTAATTCCTTAATATGTTCTACATAG
>Ga0256843_1002553_pt1 | contig 13187 bp, 15 predicted proteins | sample AlvinellametaG_FD_191572 | JGI IMG/M metagenome (GOLD analysis project Ga0256843, IMG submission 191572) | Pompeii worm associated microbial communities from hydrothermal vent at the East Pacific Rise, Pacific Ocean - Alvinella | ecosystem: Host-associated > Annelida > Integument > Unclassified ... | reverse complement strand
GGTTATCGCTGAGGTTGGATTCGATCCGATTTTCGGTGCGAGACCTCTTAAAAGAGCAATGGCTGAAATCATTGAAGACAGACTTGCCGAACTTATCCTTGAAGGAAAAGTTAAAGAAGGCGACAGGGTTGAATTTGATGCAGATGATAACAATATCATTATCAAAGTTAACGGCCAGGAAGTTGCAAGGGATCCTAAATAATCCCTTGCATTTATTATTTGTACTTAATGGTGTCTGGCACTAAGTAAGTTTTCTCATGTATATCCAAATAGAATATGAAAAATTGTAATTTAATTTATCTGTGACTTCGAATATAAAATCTACGCTTCTGTGTGATTTGCTCTTAAACTACTAAGATGATTTCGTTTTACAATAATTATCTCTTTTTTATTCCCTTATATATTCTTACTAAGAAGATCTAATAGTGTCAAAAAAGTGTCAGTAAATATGACAATTATTACAAATGTTTGACAAAGTGAATATTTGTTTATATAATTTTTGCAAAACGAAGGAGTGTGATGAATCTGCTGTATTTGCATATGCTGTTGGTTTTTGCTTGGGCTGTTTTTATGGTTTCACTTGCAAAATCTTTACAATGCGGTGAGAACTCAAAAGTTTCGGCTGTTTTGAGCTTGTTGTTTATGGTTGCGGTCTTGTTTGTCGGTACAAAACTTATGCTTGCATTTCCGAATGTTGCAAAAAGCGGTTTGTGGATACATACAAAACTGTCAATTGACATACTGGCAATGCTTGTAAATATTTATCTTGCAGTATTGGTGTTTAAAAATAAAACTGTTTCGCCAAAAACGGGTTCGGTGTTTTACTGGGCAACGGTAATTATGTTTATGGCAATGTATTATCTTACACTTTTTAAACCGTTTTAATTATATGGAGGAAAAAGGAAAAAAATGGTAGATCAGGAGAGAATAGAAGAGAAATTAAGATCAGGGAAAAGACTTTCTAAATTAGATGCGCCAAAGACGATAAAAAACGATGAAAAAATCTTAAAGGACGAGGACTTTGTCGTATCCAAGACGGATACAAAAGGATATATCACTTACTGTAACAGGATATTTGTCGAAATGGCCGGATGGAGCAGGAAAGAGCTCATCGGTGCAAATCACAATATAATCAGACATCCGGATATGCCTAAAGTCGCATTTAAAATACTCTGGGATTTAATACAAAACAAAAAAGAGTTTTTCGGATTTGTAAAGAATCTCAGAAAAGACGGAGGGTATTACTGGGTTCTTGCTTATATTACGCCGGATCTGGATTTAAACGGTAATATTATCGGTTATACATCTTTTAGAAAAAAACCTTCGCGAAAAGGTATTGAAACTATAGAACCTATTTATAAAAAACTTGTTGAAGCGGAAAAAAGCGGAGGGATTAACGCAAGTTATGAACTTCTAAAAGAAATGCTCGGGGCGACGGATGAAAACATAGTAGACAAATATCACGAACTGGTATTTAATTTACAAAAGGGCTGAAAATGAAAAAAGAGATTTTTACTACGAAATTTATAGTTTTATTGCTTGTAACCATTGCTTTTGCAGGTTATTTAATCTATCTTCAAGAATATCTTGCGGCGGGTGTGTATCTTGCGGCTATGATAACTGTGTTTTTTATCCCATCTTCCCAAAACAGTTCAATGTCTTCTGATAAGGATCTGTTTTTAAAGGTGCATAAAACTGTTGAGGAAGCGTATAAAGGTAAACTCTCAAGCAGAATTATTCTCGATGACGAAGAATCCTTAGAAGCGAAAATCGGGTGGAATATCAACGAAATGCTTGATCAAGTCGAAGATCTTTTAAGAGAATCAAAAAACACTATAAAAGCTATCATAAACGGTGATGAATACAGATATATAATGCCAAGCGGACTTCACGGCGAGTTTAGAAGTGTTGCGCTTGAGTTTGAAAAAGCAATAGAATCGCTTAAAGTTTCAAAAAAAGTTGAAAGAATCAGCGAGCTTTCGAGAAAATTTATAAAAATAGACGGCGGTGTGACGGCCAATATGGAAAGAGTCGGAAAAGAGATTTATGAAATCGATGATGCGTTTAAGGAAATTACCGATAAAGTTAAAACATCAACAGCACAGGCTGACAAAACGTATTATTTGATGCAGGAGAGCAAAAAAGATTTTGAAATGCTCAGTGAAAAAGTACAGGAAACTTCCCATGAGATAACCCAGATGGCTGAAAATATCCATTCTATTTCAAATATTGTCGAACTTATCAAAGATATTGCAGACCAAACAAACCTCCTTGCCCTAAACGCAGCCATAGAAGCGGCAAGAGCAGGGGAGCACGGAAGAGGGTTTGCCGTGGTTGCAGACAATGTACGCGACCTTGCGGAAAAAACACAAAAAGCGACAAATGAAATTGCAATAACAATTCAAACACTCCAACAGCAGTTTAACGGTATAGAAGAAAACACCAACCAGGTTGTGCAAATCGGTGACAAATCATACGCAACTCTGCAAAATTTCGAACAGGTTCTTGATGTGTTAAAAGTAGAACTTACGGATGTGAGTAAAATTTCCGATAAAAATACGCTTAAACTTATATTTATTACATTTAAAATTGCGCATATTATTTACAAATCAAATATATATGCCGCAATTACAAAAGAAAAAGTTGAAGATTATATGCTTGAAATCAACCATGAAAACTGTAAACTCGGAAGATGGCTTAGTAAACCTGAAATTAAAAGACTGCTTTCGGAATATAAAGATCTTCCTAAACTTATCGAATATCATAAAATGATTCATCAATTGGGAATAGAAATAATGAACAAGGTAAGAAAAGAAGGTGTCACTAAAGACAATCCAGACTGGTATTATGAAAAACTTGTGGAACTTGAAAAATATGCTAAACTTACGTTCCAAGAATTGGATAAACTTGCGGAATACGCTACAAATAAGAATATTGTAGCAATAATATTAGAAGAATCTAAGGAGTAAAATGTTAAGATTTGCACCAAGTCCCACGGGAGATATGCATATAGGAAATTTAAGAGTTGCCATTTTTAACTATATTATTTCGAAACAGAAAAACGAAAAACTATTAATCAGAATCGAAGACACCGACAAAGAAAGAAATATTGAAGGAAAAGATCTTGAAATTCTGGAGATTTTAAAACTTTTCGGAATCGAATACGACAATGTGGTATATCAGTCCGCCAATCTTCACCTTCATCAGGAAATGGCAAAAAAACTGCTTGATTCAAAAAAAGCGTTTGTCTGTTTTTGTGACGAAGAAGAAATTAACTTTCAAAGAGAAAAAGCGAAAATTGAAAAAAGACCTTACAGGTACAGCGGCAAATGCGAAAATTTATCAAATGATGAAATAAGAAAGTATCTTGAAAAAAAGGTACCGTTTGTTGTAAGACTGAAAAAACCGGATCATAACATTAAATTTCACGATTTAATCAAAGGCGAATTTGATTTTTCACCTTTTGATATTGACAGTTTTATTATTATGAGAAAAGATTTTACGCCTACGTATAACTTCGCGTGCGCTATTGATGATATGCTTTATGATATTTCCCTTGTAATAAGAGGGGAGGATCATTTAAGTAATACACCAAAACAGATTGCCATAAGAGAAGCCCTCGGATACGATAAAGAGATAAAATACGCTCATCTGCCGATTATTTTAAATGAAGAAGGCAAAAAAATGAGCAAGCGTGACAACGCAAGCTCTGTAAAATGGCTTTTGGAAGAAGGGTTTTTACCCGAAGCAATTGCCAATTATCTGATACTGCTCGGCAACAGTTTTGAAAATGAAATTTTTACACTAAGTGAAGCCATCGAGTTTTTCGATATTACGAAAATTTCACGTGCACCTGCGAAATTTGACTTGGGTAAACTTAGATTTATCAATAAAGAACATATGAAAAAAATAGATAAACTTACAAGATATATAGGTTACCATGAAGAATACGAACCTCTTGCAAGACTTTATCTCGATGAGGTTTCAACGATTAAAGAACTCAAAGAAAAACTTGACGCGATTTTTTCAAAAAAAGAGTTTGACGACTTTAAAGAAGAAATTGAAATTCTTAAAAAAGAGATTTTGGATAACGAATTTGAAGACGATTACAATGAATTCAAAAACAGAATTATTGCAAATACGGGGCTAAAGGGCAAAAAACTGTTTATGCCGCTTAGAATGATAATGGTCGGAAGCAAACAGGGACCTGAAATTAAAGATCTGTATGCTATAATGAAACCGTATTTAAAAATGATAATTAAGGAGTACAGATGAATACGCTATTGATATCGATACTCCAGTTTATTTCGATTGTAATTAATCTTTATATCTGGGTTGTAATAATCGCAGCGCTTATTACATGGGTACAGCCGAATCCTTATAATCCTATAGTAAGATTTCTATGGAATGTAACGGAACCGGTTTACAGATGGATAAGACGTTATATTCCGACCACATTCGGAGGCTTTGATATAGCGCCGATTATATTGATTCTTGCACTGCAGTTTTTGCAAATTCTTATTAACAACATCATAATGTCGTTATGAGGTTAGGTTTACTTTTTCTTCCTTTTTTTCTTTTTGCTTTAGATCTTTCCATACTTCTGACACATCCTAAAAGTTATGTAAGGGATTTTTATCTAACCGAGTTTATGAGAGAAACTAATTCTTCAGTATTAGCATATAAAGCATACACTTCAATGTATAGACAAAAACCGTATAAACATTTAAGAATTCTTGCAAAAAAAAACGATCTTTTTAATGATATATACAGTTGTGTAAACGTAACAAAAAACAATCTAAGAAACGTTAGTGTTTCCTGCATACTCAATAACGGACTCTCATTAAAAACTATCGCCACCCTTGATAAAAAAGATCTGAACTACCTTTACAGTGAACTGCCTGAAGGAAAGGTAAGAAGCGCCGTTTATGCGTTTTTGAAAAATGACTTTTCAAATATTTTCAAAGACAGGAATCTTGGATATTATTTTATTATCAACTACCCTAAAAAAGAGATTGACCAGGATATAAAAGATCTAAGTGTTTTTGAAGATTCATACTTTCATCTTTTCGTCAAATATGCCGTTTTAAACGATTTGCCTAAAATTCAAAACTCACTTTTAAAACTTGATTATCAGAACTATAACGACAGGGTTAAATGGTGGCTTTTTTTAAATGCAATGAAACACTCCAAAATTTCTCTTGCTAAAGATATACTGACGTCAATGAGTAATAAAAACTCAAAAATATATTTCTGGATGTGGCGTCTTGGTGATAAAGCGGCGTATGAGTCGCTGCTTCATAATCCGAGGGTTGATGTTTATACTTTATATGCTTATGAAGAGGCAGGTAAAGAGTTTTTTATTAAAAACAAAATTATCTACAACAGCATAGACAAACCTAAATATGACCAGAGCGATCCATGGGATGTACTTAAGTTTTGGGATGAGTTTAAAAAAACGGATGATCTGTTCGCTTTTGCAAGGGAGCTTGATTCAAATAAAAGTATAGCTTTAAAAGCGCTCGTACTTGATAAAGCGTTCAAATTCAAATACAATATTTTTATCACACCTGATATATATAAAGATGAAAACGTAACGTTTAGATCTTTTGTATACGGTATTGCGAGGCAGGAGAGCAGGTTTATTCCTGCAAGTGTCAGCAGAAGTTACGCGCTTGGGACCATGCAGATTATGCCGTTTCTTATAAGGGATATGAAAGGCGATGTTTTCAAACAGTTTGATTATGATCAAAATATCAAACTCGGGGTAAAACACTTAAAATGGCTCTTTTCAAAACTGCATGACCCTTTAATGGTTGCATACGCTTACAATGGCGGGATCGGTTTTGTAAACAGAAGGGTAAAAAACTATTTTTCATACAAAGGAAAGTATGAGCCTTTTTTGAGTATGGAGCTTGTACCTTATGACGAAAGCAGGGAATACGGAAAAAAAGTGATTGCAAACTATGTCATTTACAACCATCTCTTCGGTAATGACGAAATAACACTTCACGGAGTTCTTAAAAAGTAAACTCCGCCTCTCCCCAGTGTTTGCTTTTATAGGTTAAAACGTACGGTTTTTTGGTTTGAGGGAATTCTACGATATAATAACTCATCCATTCATTGTAAAAAGGGAATTTTTTATACAGAATATATGAAGGTATCTCTTTAGAGATTTTAAGCGGTTTTTGCCCGTTTAATGTCAGTTGGAATTCGGCATTGTTCAGGGTGTTGTCGAAGTCATTGTACACACCTACAAGGAATGTTGGGTTTTTGAATTTGTCTTTAAAAAGAGGGTTAAGATACACAGTATCAATCATCGCTTTTGTTTCAAGAGAGTTTATTATCTGCCCTCTTTGTGTATAGGTTAGGGTTTTTTGGTATATAGGGTCTTGTTTAAGAGCGTTTTTTATGCTACAACCGGTAAAAAACAGTAAAAATATAAGCAAAAATTTTTTCATTTATGAACCTTTTTTGCTTAAATTATAACAAAAAAAGGAAAGTATTGAGATTTAATGTAATTGGTATAGGGGATTATATAGGTAAATGCGTATATGACGAAGCTGAAGACGCACTTCTTGTTGACGGTGAAATAGTGCTTGATTTTAAAAAGAAGTATAAAGATTATCTGAAGTATACGAAGTTTATGATCCATAACCTAAGCGGGAGAGAGTGGGTTTCGTTTCAGTTTCTGCCTGAAAATTTCGATACATTAAAAAGAAAATTTGCAATTATCACCGCTTATAACCCGAAAGGAATGATTTATAACGATTTTTTGAATTTTCTAAGAAACACAGAGCTTGAGAGTGTAATTAAGGCGTTCGGCTATGAGAGTTATCTTAGCATTGGAGAGCTGTTTGATTATTCGGAAAAGTCATTTATAATTTATGATATAGAAAAAGAAGACGCAATCAATATAGCAAATAAATTTGATCAGTACTCGATATTTTACAACAGCGGGGAATATATATCCATCACAGAATGCGAAACCGGCAGGGATATATTAAAATACGATTATCTAAAACATTTTAAGGAGAGTTGATGCAGGATTATAAAGACAGAAAGTTTACACTGCCTGAAATAATGGGGGTAAGTGCGGCTTTTATAATGTTTATGGCAATAGGAATGATAATGGGCGGAACTGCCGCCGGTAATGACAAAGTTTTTTACTCAGGCGCTGCTTTGTTTACACTCGGTGCGGTGATAGCCGTTTATCTGCTTATAAAATATGGCAAAAAAAAGGAAGACGATTTTTAAATGTATTTTATGCAATACGTTTTCGTTTGAAATAATATGTAAAAAATGCCAGGAAAAATATCTAAAACCGAAAATAAGGCAAAATGAAGGTATTGTTTCGTTTTACGATTATAAAACTATTCAGCATCTCATAAAATACAAATACCACCGTTTCGGTCACAGGGTTTTTGAAATACTCGCAAAAAACTCCCTGATATATTTCGCAAGAAACGTTAAAGAAGATTTTTATATTCTTCCGGTTGATGACAGGATAAAAAAGGGATATTCGCATACAGCTGTTTTGGCAAGGTGTATGAAAACCATGTATTTAAAGCCGTTATACGGTCTTTTACATTCCCAAAACAATATATCTTATGCGGGAAAAACTCTTGAATACAGGCTTAAAAATCCGAGAAACTTTCATTATAACGGACCAAGCGGGATTGATGTCATATTAGTGGATGATATTTCAACTACAGGTCTGACGCTGAAACAGGCAAGGGAGTGTCTTGAAAAAAACGGTGTAAATGTTGCTTTGAGCGTTGTTTTGGCGAATTTGAGAAAATAATTTGGTATAATATATCCCAAAAATGAATAAAAAAGGATATTAATGCAAGTAATTCCTGTAAGTATTGAAGATACTCTTTCAAAAAGCTATCTTGAATATTCAATGAGTGTAATTGTCGGACGTGCTCTTCCGGATGTTAGAGACGGACTTAAGCCCGTACACAGAAGAATACTTTACGCTATGCATAAAATGGGCATAACAGCCGGAAGTGCATATAAAAAATCCGCAAGAATCGTAGGGGACGTTATCGGTAAATACCACCCTCACGGTGACAGTGCCGTATATGAAGCGCTTGTAAGAATGGCTCAGCCGTTTTCAATGAGAATGCCTCTTATCGACGGTCAGGGTAACTTCGGTAGTATCGACGGTGACAATGCCGCGGCTATGAGGTACACCGAAGCAAGACTGACAAAACTTGCCGAGGAGCTTTTAAAAGATATAGAAAAAGACACGGTTGACTTTATTCCGAACTACGACGGGACAGAAAGAGAACCGGTAGTACTTCCTGCAAGGTTCCCGAACCTTCTTGTAAACGGAAGCAGCGGTATTGCGGTAGGTATGGCGACAAACATTCCTCCTCACAACCTTGAAGAACTGATTGACGCTTTAATTTATATGATTGACAATAAAGACGCTACACTTGAAGATATACTTCAGTTTGTAAAAGGACCTGATTTCCCGACAGGCGGTACAATTTTCGGTAAAAGCGGGATTATCGAAGCGTATAAAACAGGAAGAGGAAGTATTAAAATCAGAGCAAAACACCATATCGAACACAAAGGAAACAAAGAAGTAATCGTAATAGACGAGCTTCCGTTCCAGGTAAACAAAGCAAAACTTATTGAAAAAATAAGCGATCTCGTAAAAGACAAAATCGTTGAGGGTATCAGTGAAGTCAGAGATGAGAGTGACAGAGACGGTATCAGGGTTGTTATTGAACTTAAAAAAGACGCAATGAGCGAAATTATATTAAACAACCTTTATAAACATACTCAAATGCAGGTAAGTTTCGGTATCAATATGCTTGGAATCTACGATAAGCAGCCTAAACTTTTCAACCTTTTCGAACTGCTTGACATATTCATCAAACACAGAAAAACGGTAGTTATCAGAAGAACTATTTACGAACTCGAAGAAGCTAAAAAAAGAGCCCATATTTTAGAAGGGTTGTTAATAGCGCTTGCAAACATTGATGAAGTCGTAGAAATAATCAAAAAATCAAACGATACCAAAGAAGCGAAAGAAAATCTTATTAACAGGTTTGAACTAACTGACGTTCAGGCTCAGGCCATTCTTGATATGAGACTTGCAAGACTTACATCTTTGGAAGTTGAAAAACTTGAAAACGAATATAAAGAACTTATGGAAAAAATAGAATACCTAAATTCAATCCTAAAAGATGAAAACATCCTAAACGGTGTGATTAAAGACGAACTTCTTGAAATTAAGAAAAAATATCCGACTCCAAGACTTACAAACATAGAAGAGGATTATGATGCAATCGACATAGAAGATCTTATCCCTAATGAAGAGATGGTTGTAACTGTAACTCACAGGGGATATGTAAAAAGAGTTCCTCTAAAAGCGTATGAAAGACAAAACAGAGGCGGTAAAGGTAAAAAAGCCCTTACGATTTATGAAGACGACTTTATCGAGGACTTTTATGTGGCAAACTCACATGATACCCTTATGATTATCACAGACAGAGGTCAGCTTCACTGGCTGAAAGTTTACAGAATTCCTGAAGGCAGCAGAACAAGCAAAGGTAAGGCGATTGTAAACCTTATCAACCTTGATAAGGATGAAAAGATCCAGACAATTATTAAAACAAGTGATTTTGACGAAAACAAATCACTTGCATTCTTTACCAAAAACGGAATCGTAAAAAGAACCAACCTGAGCGAATTTAAAAACATAAGAAGCACAGGGGTTAGAGCCATCACAATCGATGAAGGTGACGAGCTTGTGACTGCTAAAATCGTAAATCCTGAAGATAAAGAGCTCTTTATCGTAACTAAAAAGGGTATGGCTATAAGATTCCCGGTGGATACCGTAAGGGAAATGGGTAGAACCGCAAGAGGTGTGACTGGTATTAGATTTAAAATCGAAGGCGATGAGGTGGTCGGTGCACTTGCACTTCAGGATGAAAATCAGGAAATCCTGACACTAAGCGAAAAAGGTTTTGGAAAACGTACCGAAGCCAACCTTTACAGACTTACAAACAGAGGCGGTAAAGGTGTGATCGCCATGAAACTTACAAACAAAACGGGCGATCTTGTAGGTGTGGTTGCGACTGAAAAAGACCATGACCTTATGGTGCTTACAAGCAGCGGTAAAATGATCAGGGTATCAATCGATTCGATCAGCAAAACAGGTAAAAATACTCAGGGTGTCAGGGTTGTGAAACTTGACAACGGGGACAGAGTCGTAAGCCTTGCAAAAACTCCGAGTGAAAAAGAGGAAGAAAGCACTCTTTTTGACGAAATTTCCGAATAAACTCTTCATTTTTTTCTTTTTTTTCCGATTTTTTGTTGCTAATTTTTAAAAGGAGAAGCGGATGAAAAAAACAAATGTTGCGTTACTTGTAGGTGGAGCGTTATTATTTACAGGATGTTGTAAAAAACTTGAATGGGTAAGCTGTTGTGATACTAAGCAGCAGCCGAAAAAACAGGTTAAAGTAACTAAACCGGTAGTAAAAACCGTAAAATTGGGAAATCAGGAATGTTTGATTCAAAACGGTCAAAAAAAAGAGTGTATTATAAACATTGAAGCATCTGGTGTAGGTGTGGCACCTTGTGATGATGCGTGTTCCAAAGCACAGGCTCAGGCTATGGCAAGAAGAGCGGCTGTTCTTGACGCATATAAAGCTCTTGCCGAAAAATTATACGGAGCTAAAATCAACGGAAGAGATACAGTTAAAAATATGGTACTGCAAAGCTCTTCACTAAAATCATACGTAAGCGGTATTATCAGAGGTGCCGATATTGAAGACGAAAGTTTTAAAGACGGTATGTATAAAGTGGTGTTGAGTCTGAAGATGGATGCGAATATGTGGAAAAAAATAATGGATAAGTATTATAATTCTGTTCTTGCCAATTAATTTGGAATGATATTTGCTCCCGATTACAAAAAAAGGAGAAATCTTGAAAAAATCAATCTTTGTAATCGGGGCGTTATTCGGAAGTATGCTGTTTGCGGCAACTACTACAACAACTGCTGCAAAACCTAAACCAAAAGTAAAAGCACCTTCAGAGCCTTGCCTAATATCAAACACACCGGTGAAAAAATGTATTCTTACAATAGAAGCCACTGGTGTGGGTGTTCCTCCGTGTGAGGGTGCTTGTTCAACACCTCAGGCAAGAGTAATGGCGAGAAGAGCCGCAATTGTGGATGCTTATAAATCTCTTGCAGAAAAAATGTACGGTATCAAAATCAACGGAAGAGACACTGTTAAAAATATGATTCTTCAAAACTCAAACCTTCGTGCATACGTAAACGGTCTGATCAGAGGCGCTACTATTGAAGAGGAAGATTATAAAAACGGTGTTTACAGTGTTGTTTTATCAGTGAAACTTGATCCTAAAGTATGGAATGAATTTCTTAAAAACAACTCTTCTGCTTATAGCTATTAATTTAGCTATAGCGGAGGATTTTTTTATCTCTTTTCAATATAAGGTTATTAATTATCGGGTGTCATATACGAAATTCGAATGCTCAAAGGCAATGACACACTCTAAAAAGAAAGCAAAACTGCTTTTTAGTATACCTTGCTCGGACGATGTTTTAAAATGCTGCAATACAAACAAAGAAGAAATAATCTACAATCTTTTGAAAAATGACATAATTATTACTTCTGTCGACGAAGTTGACTTCAATTCCTTAAATACTTCTTCAAAACTCTCATATATACCCCGCAGATTTGATATCATTATAAAAAACGGAGTTGCATACTTTTATTTAAAAGGCGATTAATGAAAATAGCTATTGTCGAAGATGATATCAATATGAGAAAGTCCCTCTCACTTGCGCTTAAAAGCGAAGGGTATGAGGTTGTTGAGTTCCGTCACGCGCTTGACGCATTAAAAAAACTTGATGAGAGCATTGATGTAATCATAAGCGATATAACAATGCCTAAAATGGACGGCATCGAGTTTGTAAAAGAGCTTGGAGGCAAGTATGACGTTATTATGATTACAGGAAACGCAACGCTTAATAAAGCCATAGAAGCATTGAGGCTCGGGGTGAAGGATTTTTTGACGAAACCTTTTGAAATAGAAGATCTGATTGCGGCAATTGAGAGAAAAAGAAAAGTAAAAGAAAAAACAAAAGGTAAAAAGGTAAACTTTAAGCCAGAATTCATAGCAGAAGACGAAAACACGAAAAGAGTTCTTGAAATAGCGAAAAAAGTGGCGCCTACCATGGCAAACGTAATGCTGCTTGGAGAAAGCGGTGTCGGAAAAGAGGAGTTTGCAAAGTTTATTCACCAAAACAGCGGCAGAAGCGGGGAGTTTATTGCGGTGAATATGAGCGCTATACCTGAAAACCTGATAGAGAGCGAACTTTTCGGTTATGAAAAGGGGGCTTTTACGGATGCGACTCAAAGTAAGCCGGGACTTTTTGAACTTGCACAGGGCGGTACGCTCTTTTTGGATGAAATTGGAGAGATGCCTTACAATCTTCAGGCAAAGCTGTTGAGGATACTGCAGGAAAGGGAGTTTTACCGTCTTGGCGGAACTAAGCCCATTAAACTCGACGTAAGAATTATAAGCGCCACTAACCAAAATATTGATGAAATGATTAAAAACAACAAATTCAGAGAAGATTTGTATTACAGATTAAATACGATTCCGATAAAAATTCCACCGTTAAGAGAAAGAAAAAACGATATAATTCCAATTGCGGAAAATATACTTAAAAAAACGCTAAATGAATATAATTTTGAAAATAAAGTTTTAAGTGAAGAAGCTAAAAAAACACTGCTTGAATACGACTGGCCCGGAAATATCAGGGAGCTTATAAACGTAATAGAAAGAGCGGTGATTTTAAGCGACGGTGATGTTATAGAAAAAAAAGATCTGATATTAATATAAGGAGAATATATGTACAATGTAGCTATAGCGGGAGCGACAGGAGCGGTAGGAGAAGAGCTTTTAAGAATTCTTGAAGAGAGAAACTTCCCCGTAAAAAAACTCGTACCCCTTGCAAGCGCAAGAAGTGTGGGTAAAGAGGTTGAATTTAAAGGTGAGAGCTTAAAAGTAAAAGAGCTTACCTGCGATGTGTTTGAAGAAGAAGAGATCGATATCGCGTTTTTTTCAGCGGGAGGAAGCGTCAGTGCTAAATTCGCACCGTGCGCGGCGTCGGCCGGAGCAGTGGTGATCGATAA